>Ga0209273_10000150_pt1 | contig 128753 bp, 114 predicted proteins | sample tdAd471_FD_187126 | JGI IMG/M metagenome (GOLD analysis project Ga0209273, IMG submission 187126) | Marine sediment microbial communities from the Atlantic coast under amendment with organic carbon and nitrate - tdAd47.1 (SPAdes)... | ecosystem: Environmental > Aquatic > Marine > Coastal >... | reverse complement strand
GTGCGCGCCGAGGGAGAGAGCGAAACGGCGCTTTTCCGGTTCGCGACCGACGGAGGGCACCCCAGCGGGGCGCGTGTACCAGACGGGCGGTTCAGGCACTTCAGCGACGGCTTCGGCGCGTCACAGGGAGCATAGGTAGTGGATAGTGATGTCGAAATGGAAGAAGGCCGCTGTGATCGTGGTATACCCCCGAAAGGGAGTCAAAGCGGGTTCGACCGCTCGGGGGTATACCACGATTGCAGCGGCCGCTCAGCTGGAAAGTGTCTATCCACCAGGCAACCCCGCTAATCTGCGAAGAGCCAAAAAAAGGCCAGCACGGGGCTGGCCAGAGGGGGGAATAGGGATTTTGCTAGGCGGCGCCAATCGCAGCTGGGTTGGTCGTGTTCTCCAGACTGCGTTGCGCCTGCTGGCGAATCTGCGCAGCGAGGCCTGCTGGCAGGCTCATTGCCAGCGCGAGCTGATCGAGATAGGCGCGTTCTCTCGGGTCATCCTCGTCAATAGCCAGGCAGGATGCCGTGTACAGCTCTGCCTTCTGTTCCAGTCCGTCGATGCCATGCGCAACATCATTTACGGTGAGTGGTCGGCGCAGCAGGTCAAGAACCAGCGCTTTGAGATCAGGCGACAGCTGCATAGTTTCGATGGCACTGAAAATGCGCTCCTGCTCGGCACTGTCGATATGACCGTCTGCTTTGGCCGCAGCGATCATGGCGGTGACAACGCGCATTTCGAAGCCACTGTCCGCCTCCTGCGATGAGTTACCCGACGGTGTGTAAGCCGGTGCAGTGGCCACAGCAGGAAAATGCGGTGGGGCCGCCCCAGGCGCTTGCCGCCAATTCTGCAGGGCGCGGTAAGCCAGACCGCCGACCACGGCAGCGCCTCCGTAGCCAGCTGCCTTCCCGGCGAACTTGCGTGCCTTCTTGCTGCCCAGAAGCAGTGCCACCACACCGCCGGCTGCTGCTCCGCCCATCAGGCCACCGGGCAGGCTGCTGCCCGATGCCGGCTGTGTGGGAGGCTGTTGGTGCTGGTTGGTGTTGCCACCTATAAATTGGCCCAGAAGATCCTGAAAATTGTTCATGGTGCTGCACTCCTTGCGACTGCCGTCGCCTAGTCCTGGCCGCCCATAGCACCCAGGAGGTGCAACAGGCTGGTGAACAGGTTGAAGATGGCTACGTACAGGGTGACTGTCGCCATGATGTAGTTGGTCTCCCCGCCGTGAATGATATTGCTGGTCTCATACAGGATCAGCCCGGACATCAACAGTACGAACATCGCCGACACACTCAGCGCCAGCGCCGGAATTGAAAAGAAGATGGCGCCCAGGCCACACAGGAAGGCGACAATAATACCTACCATCAGAAAACCGCCCATGAAGCTGAAATCCTTGCGGCTGACCAGGGCGTAGCCGGACAAGGCAAGGAAGACAATAGACGTGCCGGCCATAGCTGTCATGATGAGCCCGCTGCCATTGGGCAGGCTGAGGTAAGCGTTGAGTATTGGGCCCAGGGTCAAGCCCATGAAGCCGGTCAGGGCGAACACACACAGCAGGCCCCATGCCGAGTTACGCAGTTTGGTCACGGCCCAGAGCAGGCCGAAGTAGCCCGCCAGCGTCAGTATTAATCCCGGATGGGGCAGTTGCAGGGCCATGGACAGGCCTGCTGTCATGGCGCTGAAAAGCAGGGTCATGGACAGCAGCGTGTAGGTGTTGCGCAGGACCCGGTTGGTGGCCAGCGCCTGCTCTGGCGCAGCGGTTTGGTTCAGCATTTGAGAGCTCATGGGTTTCTCCTCATACCTGTACAAGGTTGTGTTCGGCTCGCGCGTCCGCGGTCGACGTTGCTCGTGACGCCCGGGTATTGCGCTGGTGGCGGATGCGCTGCCGTGACAGGCGTCGGGTAACGGCACGCCCGGCCCGGTCTACAGCGCGATTGATAGCGACATACATATCCAACTCAGTATCTTCCACTACTACATCCTGCATGCGTGGCAGCACGATGTGGATGTGACAGCATTTATCTGCACCTCCCCTGGGACCGTTGACGTCACTGATGCGCACCTGGATCTGCTGGATTTGCTCATAGCGAGGGCTGAGTGCGAAGTCCAGGCGCCGCCGTATGTGTGTCGCCAGCGCCTCGGTGAGCTGAAAATCCCTTGCCTGTAAATCGATGTTCATGCTGCCTCCCGCCGGTTTCCGAGATTGCTAGATTATGCTGTGCATTGGCTATGGAATAGTCGTATATTTGTTGTTACTTGTTCGAAATTACCGAAGGGTTTGGTCAGTGATAAATTACAAGCATTTGCATTATTTCTGGGTGGTTGCCAAGCGTGGCGGGGTAACCCGGGCCAGCGAAACGCTGCACATCACGCCACAGACGATCAGTGGCCAGATCAGCCTGTTGGAAGATAAGCTGGGTGAGGCTTTGTTCCAGAAGGTAGGGCGTAACCTCGAGTTGACGGAAGTGGGACGAGTGGTACTCAGCTATGCGGATGAGATTTTCTCGCTGGGCGGTGAACTCGAAGAAGTGGTGCACAATATGCCTTCCGCGCGGCCTATCACTTTCAAGGTAGGTATCGCCGATGTAGTGCCCAAGACAATCTCCTATCGCTTGCTGTCGCCGGCACTTGAGTTGGCTGAGCCAGTGCGCATTGTCTGCCGGGAAAATAGTCTCGATCTGCTGTTGGCAGACCTTGCTTTGCACAAAATCGATATGGTCATTGCCGACGGACCCATTCCCTCAGGCGTGAAAATTCGTGGTTTCAATCACGCCCTGGGCCAAAGCGGAGTGACCTTCCTGGCAACCGAGGCGCTGGTAAGCGCGCTGCAGGGTACCTTTCCGCAGAATCTTGACGGTGCGCCCCTATTGCTGCCCAGCGATACCAACCTGGTGCAGTCCCGTTTACTCAACTGGTTTGATAGCCAGCATATTCACCCCTTGGTTGTAGGCGAATTTGATGACAGCGCACTGATGAAGGTATTCGGGCAGGCAGGCAAGGGTGTGTTTGTCGCGCCAACGGCCATCGCCGACGAAATATGCAAGCAATACGCTGTGCAGACCGTTGGCAGTATCGACGAGGTCAGTGAGGAATTCTTCGCCATTTCCCTGGAGCGCAGAATCACCCACCCTGCGGTTGTGGCGATTACCGAAGCGGCGCGCGCCTGGCTCAACTGAGTATTGGACCTGGCAGCCCGCTTGGTTCAGAATTCGCCTCGTTGATTCACAGGAGCAGGCATGTCTACGACTAGCAGAACAAATCTGATCAAAGCCCATCTTATGCTGGCGACCTTTATCTTCCCCGCCGTATTGATGTTTCTGATCACGGGCGGGTTGTACACCTGGGGTATTAAAGGCTCGTACGACACACGGGAGTATACGCTGGCTTTGTCCGAGCCTCTCACTCCTGACCAGCCGGCGTTACAGGCTATGGTCCAGGGAGAACTGCGCAAGCTGGCGGTAGCTGACCCAGCCGGTGCCGCAAAGGTGAAGAAAGCCGGTAACTCTTTTGTTTTTGAATGGACGGGATCGCAGCGGGATGTGTTGCTGGAACCGACTGACGATGCACTCAGTGCGCGTTTGACGGTCAAGGAAACCACCTGGTACCGGAATCTGGTGCAGTTGCACAAAGCTAAAGGCGGGCAATTATTCAAGGTATATGCCGCTTTTCTGGCGACGGGGCTTTTTCTGGTGCTGTTCACCGGGTTGCTGATGGCGCTGCAGATGCCGAAGTATCGACGCATGGCGGTCATCTCAGCTCTGTCAGGCCTGTTGGTCTTCGGTCTCGCGGTGGTTGCCAGCTGACGCGAGCTATCATTTTCACGCTGGCGATTGCCAGCTTCTATACAGATTACAGCACTGAGGATTAAACATGAGTGACCTGTTAACAGCGCCGCTGGAGCTGCCTTGTGGCGCCGTGCTGCCAAATCGCATCGCCAAGGCGGCCATGACCGAAGGGCTTGCCGATGCCGATGGTGTGCCAACGCCGGCCCTTGAGCGTCTTTATGGGCTCTGGTCTGATGGCGGTGCCGGCATGTTGCTGACCGGTAATGTGCAGGTGGATGCGGACCATCTGGAACGACCCGGCAATGTGATTATCGACCGCGAACCTGATGCGGCGATGCGCGCGGCGCTGGCCAGTTGGGCGAAGGCGGCAAGCCGCAATGGTAACCATGTCTGGGCCCAGATCAGTCATGCGGGCCGGCAGACACAAAAAGTGGTCAACCCTCATCCGAAGGCCCCTTCCGCGGTAAAACTGGGGCTCCCGGGTGGGCAGTTCGGTCAACCGGTCGCCCTGACCACTGCCGAAATAGAAGAGATTGTGCGGCGCTTTGCTTTGGCCGCCGCGGCGCTCAAAGAGGCCGGCTTCCAGGGTGTGCAGATACACGCCGCGCACGGCTACTTGTTTTCCCAGTTCCTGAGTCCGCGCAGCAATCAGCGCGATGATGCCTACGGCGGTTCACTGGAGAACCGGGCGAGGATTTTGCTGGACACGCTGGGGGCAGTCCGTGCTGCAGTGGGGCCTGCCTTTCCCGTGGCGGTAAAACTTAACAGCGCCGATTTCCAGAAGGGGGGCTTCGCCTTTGAAGACAGTGTGCAGGTTGCCCAGTGGCTGGAGCAAAATGGCGTTGATCTGATTGAGATATCCGGTGGCACCTATGAGCAGCCCAAACTCCTGGGCGTTGAAGGTGTTGAGGTGGAAGAGAAGCAGAACCTGGCGCTGTCGACCCAGAAGCGCGAGGCTTACTTCGTTGATTTTGCCAAAGCCATGCACGAGAAAGTCTCCGTACCATTGATGGTCACCGGCGGCTTCCGCTTACGCGCGGCCATGGAGAGTGCGCTTGCCAGCGGTGGGGCTGACCTGATAGGCCTGGGTCGCCCCCTGTGTGTCGATACCGATGCCCCGGCGCAATTACTCAAGGGCGCGGCTGAGCTGCCGCGTTATGAAGATTCGCTGGCGCTGTTACCCCCCTGGTTGTCCTTTTTGCAGGCGTCGAAAACCATCAAGACCATGGCCACCTTTTCGGTGCAGTACTGGTTTTATGCGCAATTGGAAGAACTGGGCCAACGCGGTGTGGCGCAGCCTGGCATGTCTGTATGGAAGGCCACCAGGAACCTGATGGCCTTGCAAAAACGGCAGTTGAAGGAGCGGGCTGCCAGACGCGCGCGCTGAACGACAGGGCGCGCAGTCGCTACAACTATAGCGCGGGAATGCGCAGTTGCTGGCCGGGATAGATTTTGTCGGGGTCAGTCAACATGGGCTTGTTGGCCTCAAAGATAAGCGGGTACTTGTTGGCCGAGCCATAATGTTCCTGGGCGATTTTGCCCAGCGTATCCCCTGCTTTCACAGTATAGAAAGTGGACGCAGTGCCTGCTTCCGGCGTCGCAGCGGCCGGCGTTGCAACCTCTTCCTGTGCAGGAACCTGCAACTGGCAGTCTACCTTGTCTATGCCATACTGGTTCCCGGCGCACAGCACCATTTTTTCCAGCGCCTCCTGGTTGGGGGCGGAGCCGGTGAGCGTGGCAACACTGCCGTCAACGTTCACCGCTACCTGCTCGCCATCGATATCGAGCCTGGCAATGGCACTGCTGATCTGTTCACCCCGCAGTTGATTCACTCGTTCTGGTGAAACGGTCGTGGTGCTGGTGAGCGCTTCGTCGGTGGTGCTGCCCATCGCCTTCTCTGCGAGGGCTTCGCCGGCGTCCTTGATAAAGTCGAATAATCCCATTTTCTTGTCCTTGTGAGGTGGTTGTTCCGGGTCGCCGACACTGCCGCGGGAGGCAGGTCACTGATTCCTTTCTATGTATAGACCAGATGGTGCCGTGGTGTCGAGTGTCCCGGGCAGGAATGGTTGAGGTAGGCACTTCTCAATGCCTATACTGAAGATAAGTGGCTGGGCCAGAATTGGCAAGATACGACACCCTCAAGAGTGCTGGTGGCGTCCCGGCCTGGACTCCTCGAGAGCGGGAAATGGCTATGGCGATAAAACAACTGTTGGTGAGCATACTTTTGACTGGCTCGGTTGGCGCTGCGCTGGCCACCGAGCCTGCCTACCCGACGAGGGCCCTTTTTGGTGATACCCATGTGCATACTGGCTGGTCCGCTGACGCCGGGATGGATGGCGCGATCATCGACCCGGTGACAGCCTATCGGTTTGCACGGGGCGAGGAGGTTCATTCCAATACCGGGGTCAGGACCCGGCTTGCGCGCCCCTACGACTGGTTCATGATTACTGACCACTCCGATGGTATGGGAACCATCAACGAGATCGTCGCCGGTCACCCGGACATGATGGCCGTACCCACACTCAAGCGTTGGCGCCAGGCCATTATGGAGGGCGGGAAAGCCGCGGCCTCGGCCAAAAGTGAGCTGGTTCGTATGCAGTCCAACGGAGAGCTGCCGCGCGAAGTCACCGACCCCAAATGGATGGCCAGCGCCTGGGAGCAAACAGTCGATGCGGCGGAACAATTCTACCAACCCGGTGAATTCACCACGTTTATAGCCTACGAGTGGACGGTGAACTCGGACGGCGGCGACAACCTGCATCGCAACGTGATTTTCCGCGATGGAGCCAAGAGAACCCGTCGGCTGACACCGCTGACCACCTTTGTGACCCAGGACCCGGCTGACCTCTGGGCGTGGATGCAGGACTACGAGCAAAGCACGGGAGGCGAGGTGCTGGCTATCCCCCACAACGGCAACATGTCCAATGGACGCATGTTCGAGGAGCAGCAGTTTGACGGCTCGCCGGTGACGGCTGAATGGGCACAGATGCGGGCGCGTTATGAGCCCCTGTATGAACTTACCCAGATCAAGGGGCAGAGTGAGTCTCATCCCAGCCTGTCTCCCGGCGACGATTTCGCTGCCTGGGACCTTTGGGACAGGGGCAACCTTATCCTGAAATCCAAACCTGCCGGATCCTACCCCGGGGAGTACTGGCGTGAGGCGCTGAAAGTGGGCATGCGTATTGAGCGCGAGCTGGGGGTGAACCCGTTCCGCTATGGCGCCAATGGCGCCACCGATACCCACACCGGCCTCTCCACCCCGGATGAAGACAACTTCTGGGGCAAGTTCAAGACCCTGGAGCCGCGAGCGGACCGTTGGAACTTCCCGGTGCTGGAGGGAGTGTCTGACAGTTACATGGGCTGGGAGCAAGCGGCAGCGGGCACCATGGGTGTGTGGGCCACAGCCAATACCCGTGAGGCGATATGGGATGCGATGAAACGTCGTGAAACCTATGCCACCACCGGCCCACGCATGACCCTCAGGCTGTTTGCCGGTTACGAGTTCAGTGACGCTGACCTGCGGGCCGACCTGGCCAGTGTCGGTTACGCCCGCGGCGTGCCTATGGGCGCTGATCTTCTCCCGGACAAGGCGGGCAGGGCGCCCAGCTTCCTCGTCGCTGCCATGCGTGACCCGCAGGGCGCCAATCTGGACCGCATACAACTGATCAAGGGCTGGGTGGATGCCCAGGGCAAGACCCACGAGAGAATTTACGATCTGGCATGGTCTGGCGACAGGCAACCCGGCGCAGATGGCAAACTGCCGCCAGTGGGCAACACCGTAAACCTTGAAACAGCCCGCTTCCAGAACAGCATTGGCGCCCCGGAACTGATGGCGAGCTGGACCGACCCGGAGTTCGATCCCGGGCAAAGCGCTTACTATTACCTCAGGGTGCTGGAAATTCCCACGCCGCGCTGGACCTTGTATGACAAGGTTCGCCTGGGTGCCCAACCCGACGACTCAGTACCGCTGGTGCACCAGGAGCGCGGGTTCAGCTCACCGGTGTGGTACTCCCCAGGCGGGTGATGAAAACGCCGGGGCGCAAAGTTGATGGGGGAGGCCTGTGCAGCCTCCGGAGATAACATCCGGGCAGGCAGTCATTCAGGCGCCTGAGCATTGCGCTGGCTTGTTGATGATGGCGAGACGGCACCGGGCCTCGCACCGGGCCAGGAACCAGTGTCAGACCATTCGCCATTGGCAATCCAGCGCCGGTACCTGGTGCTACCAGACCCATATAGCTCTGGAGAATCAGCCCGGCGAACGGCTGGCCTGGCTGGCAGAGGTGTTCTACAGCGCGGCTACGCTTGCGCATCACCCCTGGTACCCGGAATTTGACGGAGGGCGCAGCCAGGAGCTGGCAGCGGCGCCTGCCAGAGGTGTCGATCGTCATCAGCTTAGCTGGGGGCGCTTCGACCTGGGGCTGTCCTCCCCCCGCTACTATCGCCAGTTGGTATCGCTCGCGCTGCCCGCTGAACACACGGCCGTTATTGCTGCGCGCTCGGTGACAGAAGGGCCGCCCCTGCCCGAAGGCGCCGCGCTGGCCTACACGGTTGCGCCCAATGGAGAAGTGCTGCACTTTGACGGGAAGTGCCTGCACTGGCACCACATCTGCACCACGACCGGTGCCGCTGTCCTGCCCGGTCGGCTTGACCGTTGGCTTATCAATGCCCTGCGTTTTCTGCGTGTCGATGGGGCGGAACGCAACACCTATCGACGCGAGGCGGAGCAACTGCGCGACTGGCTGCAAACGGACAACCCCGGGGTTGAGTATGCCAAGTGAGGCACAGTGGCGTTAACGCCGCGCTCTGAGTAGTATCTGGCCCAACACCAGCATTTATGGAAGTAGACATATGTCAGGCTCACTTCAGGACCAGCTGCTCAAGGCCGGACTCGCTGACGCGGATAAAGCGAAGAAGCTTGCCCGGGAAAAACGCAAGCAGGGCAGAATAGCCAGGAAGGGTGGCCCCGAACTGGTTGATGAGAATAAAGAGGCGGCCAGGCAGGCGCGAGCCGAGAAAATCCGGCGCGACCAGGAGCTGAACCGAAGCCTCAACAGCAAGGCCCAGCGCAAGGCCATCAACGCCCAGATCAAGCAACTGATAGAAAATAACAAACTGGAAAAAGGCCGGGGTGACATCGGCTTCAACTTCGCCGATGGCAAGAAAGTGAAGAAGGTCTACGTCAATGCCATGGAGCACAAACAGTTGTGTGCGGGGGTCCTGTCAATCGTCAAGCAGGGCGACCAGCATGAAATCGTTCCTCGCGCGGTTGCTGAAAAAATCGCGGAGCGGGATGCCGCCCGGGTGATAGAGCACGTTGTTGAGAAAGACGTGGTGCTCACCCAGGAAGAAGAAGACTGGTACAAGGACCATGAAATCCCCGATGACCTGATGTGGTAGTCCGCTACAGCGGCTGTCGCGGACCCAATCTCTAGAGAAGGTGCCCGCCCAGAAGCAATAGCGCCATAACCGCATCGACAACGATGCCCGGCAGTGAATGCTGCAGGCTGGTTTTGTCTGCCACCATTGAGTAGAGGCGAGCCAGCACCCCTACGCTCCAGGCCACGCCCAGCGTGAGATAGACTGATGGATCGTTGAGCACCAGTGCCATGGAGCCTGCGCCCAGGTGAAGGCCGCCAAAGACGACTCGCGCTTCGGACAGCGCCATGGGGCTGGCGAGGGTGATCTGCTGGGCGTCAGTGATGAGCCGCGGTTTGAAAAAGCCGATCAGGCCGAGCAAGACGGTCAGGCATGCACCTATTCGGGGCAACCAGTCTGCAAGTGTTTCCATTATTATCATGTCCTTCATCCGGGAACATCACAGCCTAGCAACAGACGGAATAAAAATCATGGAGCTATGCCTCACCTACGATATGCGGGCACCTGAATTCGGTGCGCGGCGCAATAATTTGTACGATGCCGCCCTGGATCAGGCGGCCTGGGCGGATGAACTGGGTTTCGATCTGGTGGGCCTGGGCGAGCACCACGGCAGCGAGGACGGCTACAACCCATCGCCTTTGGTTCTCGCCAGCGCGATGGCTGCGCGTACCCGCAATATCCGGCTGCGTACCTCGGTATTGCTCGCCCCGCTATACGATCTGCCGAAACTGGCGGAGGACGCGGCGGTAACCCAGATAATCTCCAATGGGCGCCTGTTGCTGGGCATCGGCGCCGGCTATCGGCCCAGCGAGTTTGAGACATTTGGCCGCGACCTCGGCGACCGATGGCGAGCCATGGGCGAAGCCTGCAACTTCCTGCGAATGGCCTGGCAGGGAGAGCCGTTCGAGTGGCAGGGTCGGCGCTGTCATATCACGCCTGCGCCGGAGCCTGTGGCACCGCCCATCCTGCTGGGGGGCAGCTCGAAGGCGGCGGCGCGCCGCGCGGCGCATATTGCTGACGGCTGGTTTCCGCCCCTGGACCCCCGCCTCTGGCAGCCCTATCGGGAAGAGCGCATCGCAATGGGTGAAGCTGATCCCGGGGCATATCCTGCGCAGGGCCCGATATTTCTCTGGGTAACGACCAGTCCGGAGCGCGATTGGGAGTGGATTTACCCCCACGTGGCGCACCAACTGGCCTCCTACAGCGCCTGGACAACAGAAGCGTTCGGGGAAGCGGCCGGGCCCTACGCCGGTAGCATGACCCTGGACACGGTTCGCCAGAGCCCTGCCTATAAAGTGCTGACACCCGAAGCAGCCCTTGCGTTGTTCAGCGAGCTGGGCGACCACTGCGTGTGTTATCTCAACCCATTGCTCGCCGGTATAGACCCTGAGCGCGCCTGGAAGATGTTACGGCTGTTCGAGCGCGAGGTGCTGCCGTACCTGCGGTGATGCCTCCTGGGCCGCGCTCACTGCTGTGAGTAATCGCACACTCCATCCGGGAAAATAGCCTCCAGCCGGGTGCGCTGTTCTGCAGTGGGTGTCCAGTCGCCGTATAGCCCGTCCTCTATAGCCTGGGATACAGGCTGCAGTGCGCACTGGAAAACATCGCCGGTGATGGGAGCACCAGCCACCATGCGAGAAGTGCTGTACACCGGGAACTGCTGGGTGCATGTGCCCGGTTCCGCGTCATTGAGAATACCATCCCATACGTCGTCGCCAGAGGCGATGAGCTCACCGGCACTGTCGAAGCAGCTGTCTACCGCGTCCTCGGGCCGATTGTCGCCTACCGACGCATCCGGGTTGTTGCGGATGTTGGTCATCCACTCATCGATGACTGCAAAGGCCTGCATGGTGTTGTCAACGTTACCGTCCTCGCCGGGTGCAATGAACCAGATCACCTGGTTGCTGGCGTCACCGTCATGGTTGATCAGACGCTGGCGTGAGGCAAAGGACTGGTGGGTATTGTGCATGTCCAGCTGCTCCTCCAGGTAATGACGTACATCAATCAGCGGAATCTCCACTTCGCCGCGGTTGACCATGCCGGAGTCGCGTGCCGCCGCAATGGCACCTTCGTCAGCACGGCGGCGGGGCGCGGGCATGTCGCCGCTGGCTACTGTGGCATTGCGCCAGCTCCAGGGGTCTATCTGGTCGGGATACAGCTCCTGGTCAAAATCAAGGGCGAAACAGAGGTCGATAATGAAGGGGCAGCCCTCCTGCACCATCTCCGGCTCCTGCACCCATGAGCCCACGTTGAAGTTGAGATCAAGGAATTCCTCCGGCGTGATATTGCCATCGCGCAGAGCCTGCAGGCCGTACTGTACGCCCACGTTGTCCCAGGTTGTGCGGGCAAAGCCATCTTCCGCACGGCCGTAGATGTTGATCAGGTCGGCAAAGTGCGTCCATTCCACTTCAGCCTGTTGTTCCGGGGTGATGCCCGGGGCTTCGCCAAAGTTGGGATTGAGCGCCAGTGGTGACAGGCCACGCCATGAGGCGGTGCACTCGCTGGAACCCGGGGGCACCCAGGGTGTCAGTCCGAAATTCACCACGTCGTTGGGCACCTGGTTGTTGGCATTGAGGCCTATCAGCCAGGTGCGGTTGTTCCAGTCGGCCCATTTTGAGTTGGGGTCGTCGCGCAGTTGCAGGTCAATCCAGCGCTCGATCAACTCGCAGTCACCGATATGAATCGTCTGGGTGACCATGTCTGGATAGGAGTACTGGGGTACGCCGGCATCTATCAGCCCGGGGTGATTCTGGGCGTACACATATTGCTGGATGCCACCACCGGAGCCACCTACGCCAACGGTGTAGTCTGGCGCACCATAGGCGCTGACGAAGCGGTCCTTGACCATGATGGCGGTTTCACCACCCACCTGCAGGTTGTAGTGGGTGCCGGTTTTGGTGCCGGTGGAGTAGGCCACTGCATATCCCGCCGCCAGGCCGTCCACATACAGTGCGCGACGCTGACTGGGGTCGCCCTGGTAGTGGCCAATGGCCACGCCGCCCTGGAAGTAGTAGATCAGCCGCCTGTTCCAACTGGAGAGTTCCGGGGCGCCTTCGCCGTCATCATTCGGCGCGAGTACGGCGATGGAGTAGAGGAAGCGGTTGATCGTGCCCCGCTCCCAACGAACGATGAAATCTACAGTTTCACCGTCGATGGTGGTGGTCTCTGCCATGTCAGCCGGCCGCTCCTGCCCGGGAGAGTAGTCTGCCCAGCCACCCCCGGTGTTGCGATACTTGTAGGTGACTACCGTTTCGATACTGCAGTCTTCATCGAGCACCGGCCCCAACTCCAGCCCGGCGCGATCACCGTCAGTAGAGCAGAAGAAAGGTTGCTGCTGCTCGCCGGAGAAAATAGGTCCGGAAGAGGGATGGTTTGTGAGCACTAACTCAGCCTGTGGGGCTTGCCCACCGGTGCTATTCACCGTGATGATGTTCTCTCCCTGGCCCAGCCCTGACACCAGGCCCTCCAGCCTCATGTCGCCGCCCATGGTGCTGAAGCTGCTGCGCACGTCCACGCCATCCAGGGCGATCTCCACCTCTTCCGGCGCCAGGCCGTCGGGGAGTTCAACCGAGATTCTGGCATCACCGCCGCTGACCTGGTCGGGTGGGCTGGATAGCACCGCCAGCACGAATTCTCCAAGGGCCACATTGCCGCCACCTGCTTGCCGGTCGCTGCTGTCACTGCATGCGGCGATGGTCGTCAGTGCCAGGAGCAGAGTCAAAGACCGCAGGATAGATTGCATTCCATTGCTGTTACTTTTTTGCATGGGTCAGTCTCGTTTTTTAGAAGTGTTGTGCGGAAATAATAGATGGCAGTGCCATGATCGTCCAGATTGGCGCGTCATGGCAGGACATGTCGGGGGCGGGCAGGCAACTGCTCTCCTGCCCAAAGGTGGTGAGAAAAGTGCGGATCGCGCGGATAAAAAGTGCTGATAAATTAAAGCTATGCCCCTGGCTGTCGTAAAACCCCATAGAAGGTAATGAATCAGCGGAGAATGCTCCGCCCGGTAGAGCAATCAGGCAAATGGCAAGCACGGCAACAGTCACGTGGCGGGGAGCCACATACAGCCTCCTGGAGGGTCATGTCAGCAATGACCGCGCAAGCGTGCTGCTGCAGCGGTTTATTGTCGGTCTTATTTTGCTGAACGGGGTGGCGGTGATTCTCGAATCCAACCACCAGTTGAATGCTTCTTACGGCTGGTTGTTCAGTTTGTTCGAGCTGTTCTCCGTGGCAATTTTTACCCTGGAATACCTGGGCAGAGTTTGGGTGGCGGTGGAGAGCGAAGGCTACGCGGACATGTCGCCCTGGCGCGCCCGGCTGCGCTACATCCTGTCGCCTATGGCATTGATAGACCTGCTCGCCATCGCGCCCTTCTACCTGGCTTTGTTCATTGCCATTGACCTGCGCTATCTGCGTTTCTTCCGGCTGTTAAGGTTGCTCAAACTGTCACACTACTTTGACGGGTTGCGCATATTCTCCGAGGTCATCCGGCGAGAGGCCACCGCCATAGCGGCGGCGTTGCTGACTATGCTGGTGTTGATCATTGTCTCCGCCTGCCTGATGTTCTCCGTGGAAAACGCTGCCCGGCCCGGGCATTTTGAGAGTATCACCCAGGCGATATGGTGGGCCGTGGTTACCCTGACCACGGTGGGCTATGGTGACATTACGCCCATAACCTTTGCAGGCAAGTTGTTGGCCATGGTGATTATGATGCTGGGTATAGGCACCATGGCCTTGCCGGCCGGCATTCTGGCTGAGAGGTTCTCTGAGGAATTGAACAGCCGGCGTGAATATGTCAGCCGCCGCGTGGCGACTGCCTATCTTGACGGTGTATTTGACGATGATGAGGAAGAAGCCGTACGCAGACTGCAAAAGGAACTGGGTTTATCGCGCGAGATTGTGGATCGCATGGTGTCCAGCCAGCGACACCTGGCCCGACAGACCCGGTTCTGTTCCCACTGCGGTGAGCGCGTCGAATGATATCGACTGCCCAGTAAGCGGGTGAGCCCTCCGCCCTGTTACGCGTATTTCCGCAACGGTGCTATGGTTAGCTGAAAACCCAAGCCCGGCGGAGACCTTATGATCCATCCTCTTTTCAGGCGCCTTGCCTGTCTCGCGGCCCTGTTTGTCAGCCTTGGTGCCGTGGCAACACCTGCAGACCTCAACCAGTGGCGGGACTGGGTGCTGGAAAAGCACCAGAATGCCGATTGCCCCTGGATGTTCGATGGCGGGTCTGCCCGGGAATGCATCTGGCCCGGTCGTCTTGCACTTGAAATGCGCAGTCGGGGCATGAGTTTCAGCTTTGAGGTTGAAGTGTTTCAGCAGCAGGCCATGGTGCCGCTGCCGGGCAGTCATGGTTCCTGGCCGATGAGCCTGATGGTAAATGCTACGCGAGCCCCGGTGCTGGACAGGGAAGGCGTGCCTCACGTCCTGCTCGACAAGGGGCAACACATTATCCAGGGGCAGTTCCAGTGGAGCCGCAGGCCGTCCAGTCTTTCCATTCCCGATGCTATCGCGCTGGTAACGATGACCGAGCAGGGGCGTTCCACCAGCCCGGAGCGGCGAGGTGGTCGCATCGTGCTTGGTCGTGATGTCGCAGCAACGCCGGTAAAGCAGCGTAACGCGCTGGGTATAGAGGTATTTCGGAAATTGAGCGACGGCGTTCCGATGACCCTGGAGACGCGGGTTGTGCTTACAGTAAGCGGCGAACCCCGGGAAGTTGAGGTGGGTCGCCTTGCCTGGCCAGACACCGAGATTATGGCCATCAACTCGCCTTTGCCGGCGCGAATTGAAGATAACGGTAATCTGCGGGTGCAACTGCTGGCGGGGCGACACACGGTTTTGGTCACCTCGCGGGGGCTGGGTGCGATCGAGGAATTTTCCACGCAGCGCGTCGCCGCACCCTGGCCTGAGTTCGAGTATCTCAGTTTTGCCGGCAACAGTGATCTACGCCAGGTAAAGTTCTCCGGCGCCCCGGGTATCGACACGTCACAGGTGCCGATTCCCGGTGAGTGGAAAGAGCTTCCCGCCTGGCGGCTCGACGGGGACACTACGCTGCGACTGACGACGGAGTTCCGGGGCGACCAGTCTCCCGCCGCCAACAGTCTGGCAGTCGACCGCAACCTGTGGCTGGACTTTGACGGCGCTGCGCTGACGGGCCTGGAGTCCGTTTCAGGTTCCATGCGGCGCGACTGGCGTCTCAATGCCAGCACAGGCACGCGCCTCGGTAGTGCGCAGGTATCCGGACACCCGGTGCTGGTCACGACCCATGACGGTGCCGAGGGTGTGGAAATACGCAGCCCCGATATCGCCCTGCAGGCAATCACCCGCATCGAGTCACCGTCGCGGTTTTCTGCGACAGGCTGGGACAGCCGGGTTGATCGCTTCAGCGCCACCTTGCATATACCACCGGGTTGGCGTGTGTTGCACGCTACCGGGGTGGATGGTGTGCGTGGCACCTGGTTAAGCGGGTGGGACTTGTGGGACATTTTTTTGCTGTTGATCATTGTTGCAGCGACCCGCAAACTGATCAACGTGCGCGCCGCCGGGCTGGCACTGGCCGCCCTGCTGGTCGCTTACCATGAGCCGGGCATGCCCACCGGCTTGCTCGCTGTATTGCTGCTGTTGCTGCCGCTTTCAGCTATCGCCGGTGGAAGAATAAAGCGCAGTGTCAATGTGGCGGTTGTGCTGACTTGTGCAGGCCTGACCCTGGCGCTGGTGGCGTTTTCGATCAATAACTTTCGCCTGGCGATATTCCCGTCTCTGGAGCGCAACGCGGTAGGGCTTTATCACGCCGCCAGTACCAGCGCGGATAGCGCTGTTGCGGGCATGGCCTACGACCTCGTGGAAAGCCGGGAGATGGCCGCAGATGCCATGGTCCGCAAGCAGTCAATGGCGAGCGCAGCACCGCAACCCGCTCCCCCCCGGCTGGATGCCTATATGCTGGGCGAGAACGATCGCGTGCAGACCGGCCCCGGTGCTCCGACCTGGTTGTGGAACACGCTGAGCCTCAGTTCCAGTAGTCCCCTGCCGGAGGCAGCCGAGCTGTCGCTGCTCTACAGCCCGCCGTGGATGACGCGCCTGTGGCGAGTGCTGGCAACGCTGTTGGCAGTAGCCTACGGTGGGCTGTTGATGCGCGCAGTCCTCTCCAACTTGCGAAGCGGTGACGCCGACGATGCCGCTGGCCCGGACCCATCCGGGGGCAGCGCTGTTGTGCAGGGCGCTGTGGTCCTGGCGGTAATTGGCGGCCTTGCCGCGGCAAGCCTGCCGCAGGTCAGCTATGCCACACAATACCCGCCGGCTCGACTGCTGGAGGAGTTGGAACAGCGCCTCATCAAGCCACCCGTCTGTGCGCCGCATTGTGTGTCGCTGGACCGGGGCGTTATCGAGACCACCAAAACAACACTGAATATTGGTTTCAGCGCCTACGCGGCAGCCGATGTCATGCTTCAGTTGCCGACGCCGCGGGCAGGGTGGCGGGTGACGGATATTCTGCTTGATGGCAAAAGAAGTAGCGCCCTGAAGCAACACGGCGGTCATTTGGCGGTGCTCTTGCCCAGTGGTCATCACGTGGTCAGCGTTGTGGGTGAGTTGGCCGGGGATATTGCCAGCGTGAGCCTGCCCGTCGCCATTCACAACCTCAGCGCAAGTAGTGAGCACTGGCAACTGAGCGGCCTGGTGGATGGCAGGGTGCCATCGGGCACCTTGTCTCTGCGCGCACTGGCTGCGAAGAGTGCGGCCCCCAGCGATACCCTTGCACCGGAGCCGGTTACGCCTTTTTTCAGCGTGCAGCGCGAGTTTTATCTGGGAACCCAGTGGCGGGTGACCACACGGGTAACCCGTCTGGCGCCCATGTCTGGCCCGGTTGCCCTGGATGTGCCCCTGCTGGAATTTGAGCGACCGCTGTCGGCGTCGGTCAGTTTCCGCGATAGTGTTGCCCGCCTGCAATTCAGTGATCGCCAGCGAGAGATTACCTGGGAGTCCAGCATGGAGCCGCTGGGCAGCCTGCAACTGGTCGCGGCCAATGGTGAGCACTATGTAGAAACCTGGCGTCTCTTGCCCTCAGCCCTATGGCGCGTAGACCACGAAGGTGTGCCGCCAGCGCGCGCGGCTTCTGGCCTGGGCAGCATGCAACCGTACTGGAAGCCATGGCCGGGAGAAACCGTCAGCCTGCGATTCGCCCGTCCGCAAGGTGTCGCCGGCCCGACGTTTACTGTAGAGCAGGCGAGCCTTGATTACCGGGCTGGCAGCGCGGTGCGGCAAACCACACTTGGCCTCAAGGTGAAGGCGAGTATTGGTCAGGACTATCAGCTTAGCTTGCCGGGGGACGCGCGGGTGACCTCCCTCAGCCGCAACGGCGTCGGCTTGAACCTGCCTGAAGGAAACCAGATAAGCGTGGCCTTGCAGCCGGGCGAGCAGCAGATAGAGCTGGGGTTTGAGCAGGACGGTGCCTCTGGCTGGTTGAGCAAAACGCCACAGATAACGCTGCCAGGCGGCGCCAGCAATATCACCCTCACCTACCATCTGCCACAGGATCGCTGGCCGCTGTACCTGACTGGCCCGGACATCGGCCCGGCGATGCTGTACTGGGGTGTGTTCTGCGTGATCCTGCTGGGTGCGGTACTGCTCAGCCAACTCAGTAAGCGAATGTCCCTGGGTATACCCATCGGCGTAACCGGCTGGCTATTGCTTGGAATCGGTCTATCCACCGTCAATGGATATGGCGTCCTGGTGCTCGCCGTGTTCTTTTTCACCCTGGCGTTCCGCCTTCGTGTAGATCCCTCATCGATGACACGCCTGCTATTCAACCTGTTACAGGTGGCCCTGGCGTTCTGGGCCATTATTACGCTGGTGACGCTGGTGTCGGCGATTCCAATGGGCTTGCTTTCCAGTCCAGACATGCTCGTATCGGGCAATAACAGCTGGTCTCACCTGTACAACTTTTTCCAGGACCGCGCCGGACCGGACAACTTCCCGACAGCAACAGTGGTCAGCGTCAACCTTGTGGTCTATCGCCTGGTCATGCTGGTCTGGTCACTGTGGTTGGCAAGCAGGCTTATCCGTTGGGTGGCCTGGGGCTGGAAGGCATTCACGGAGAAAGGTGTGTGGCTGTCGAAGAGAGAGGCATCTGTTGATTGAGTTTCACTGCTGCTGTTGCAGAAAATCAAGGATGTCCCTGCGCACCTCGTTGTGCTGGCCGAAAACGCGCGACAGGGCCAGCACCATATTGGCGTGACTGCGGCCGGGGTAGAGATGCTGTTTCGCATTTACCCCCAGGTATTCGGCTTTGTCGTAAAACTTTTGCGTATGCAGTGGCAGCACCGTGCTGTCGTCTTCGCCGTGCAGCAGTAGCATTGGCGGTGCATTTGCGGAGAGAAAGTGCAGTGGTTGCATCTCGCTGTAATCGTCCAGGTTGCCGAAGATGTCGCGGTAACGCTGTTCCTGAGGGAGGTAAGCGTAGGGGCCGGCCAGCCCGATAAAGGCATCGATACGTTGCACCGGGAACTGGTGGGCGGCGAGGTAGCGAGGGTCGGTTATCAGCAGGGCGCCTGTGTGCGCGCCGGCAGAGTGGCCCATGAGCACCAGACGTTCTGTGTGTTCAAAACGTGCGCCGTTACCCGCCAGCCATTCAATTGCCAGGGCGATGTCGGTCACGAAATCGGGGAATGTCGCATGGGGAAATTTAACGTAGTCGACGATGGCGACAGTGTAACCCTCGGAAGCCAGCGCATCTGCAACGAAGTAGTAGCCTTCCTTGCTGCCCGATGTCCAGTCTCCCCCATAGACAAAAACAACCAGCGCCTGTTTGATTTCAGTACTGTGACCCGGCAGGTACAAATCCAGTTTCTGATGCTCTTTGCTGCCATAGCGCAAGTCCGGTTCAGCCACTATGTCGCTCATGAGATACGAAGGCACATTGACCGCACGCAGCCCCACCTCGGTGCAGGCAGAGAGTATCGAACTCAGCATAAGGACTCCCGTGCGCACAATGCGCTGTAAAGAAACGCGTGACATGCTCAAGTCCTCCGGACGGTAAACAGATAACGCAAAGAAGCAGTTACGTTAGCGGAGCACAAACCGATTACCGTTGACGGGACAGGCTGCTGTGTTCCCGCGTGGCACAGGCAGCGGAAGGGGCTTGCTGGCGCTGAAACCTGTTCAGCGCCGGCAAGATCTGTCGTTGATGTCAGTCTTCGTAAGCGCGCAGGTACTCCTTGAGACCATTGGCCTGGGCACCCAGATCGGGTTGCACTACGACTACCGTTATAAAGCCCCTGGCAAACCACTCCTGGTCAGAGTTCTTCACGTCTTCAACACCTTCAAACGGCGTGGTACCGCGTATACCACCGGGCGCGGTAGCGCCGATCTCCAGACCGACGCAGCCATCGCAGCCCATTTCTATGCTGCGCAGAGAGCCGCCCAGCAGTGGCAACTGGCCCTGGCGGGCGACCTTGACGCCTTTTGGCTCCCCCGGCGGGTAGTTGATGTTAAGAGCACGGCCGAAGGGAATGAGCGTTGAGTTGCCACGTTGAAAGGCGGGACGCTGCTCCAGGTAGCTGATGTAATCCACGACGAAGTCAGCCACTTCCATGCACTCGTCAGTCATGCCTGCGTCTTCCTCGCAGCGTTCGTCGGTGCTGATCGCCAGTGCCGGGATGCGCTCTCCGCCCAGTACCAGGCCGGCGGCATGCAGGGCTGCGCCCACGGTGCCTGAAGTATAGGTGGCGGCTGCCAGATTCGCGCCGTCATTGATGCCGGATACCAGGAGGTCGGGAGTTTCGCCGGCCACTTCACGTAGCAGGCTGAGACCGATGGCACCGGAACTGGCTGGCTCAGCTCCCTGGTCACCGCCCTCGAGGGCAACGGAATACTGGTTTTCTGCCTGCCGTGTAATCTCCAGGGCGCCAACATTGAAAGCGGTGCCGCTGCCGCTCTGGCCGTCCAGCGGGCCGGCGAGGATAACGGTGTGGCCCGCGGCTGTGAGCGCGTCATAGAGCGCCTGAATGCCCGGTGTGGACCAGCCGTCGTCGTTGGTCAGTGCAATGTTGAGCGCCGATGCTGCGTTGCAGCCAATGAGCAGGCCGGTGGCGAGGGCGATAGATTTGAGCTGCATAAGCGTGTTTCCTTTTATTGTCGGGTAGCAATCAGCTCGCGCAGTATCAATGACGTGATGGCACTACCTGCTGCGCGATGTGTTGTGCCCCCCCCCCTGGCGACAGGCAGGAGACACGTTCCTGTTAAAAATAGGCCGAACTTTCAACAAGGTCCAGCTATTTGGCCCCGCTGATGAGGTGGATAACCTGAGCTGGTTTGCATAGCTTGCCGCCTGGCTATTATCTACAATGCTGTGAACCCTGAGAGATATTGCCATGGACCTGACCCGACGAAACGCCCTGCTGGCCGGGGCCAGCCTCGCCGCCATGCCTATGCTGGGTGGTTGTACCGGCAGCGATTTCACCGTCTCCCCGGATACGAGCCTGCCCATTGGCCCCTTTGGCGCCCGGTCAACCGGCGAGGAAGTCACAGCAGACCTGAGCCTCGAGGGCAAGGTGGCGCTGGTAACAGGCTGCAACTCAGGGCTTGGTTACGAGACTATGCGTGTGCTTGCGCTGCGGGGTGTCCATGTATTGGGTACCGGTCGAACCATCGACAAGGCCGCGCGCGCTTGTGCCAGCGTTGCCGGCAAAGCCACGCCGCTGGCGCTTGAATTGTCTGACTTTCAGTCGGCAGTGGACTGCGCTGCAGCTGTGGCTGAACTGGGCGTGACCCCGGACATACTCATCCTCAACGCTGGTATCAACACCTTCGGTGAGCTGGAACTGGTCAATGGCATCGAAAAGACTTTTCTGGTGAATTTCCTGGGTCATTTCGTGCTGGTGAATCGGCTGCTGCCATCACTTCAGGCAAGGGATGATGGGCGGCTGGTGCATGTCAGCAGCCGGGCCGGTTATCGGCAGGCGCCTGCCGTTGGTATCGATTTCGATAATTTGCGGGGCGAGAAGGCTTTTGATGCTGGCGAAGCTTATGGTCGCTCCAAGCTTGCCAATGCGCTGTTCTCACTCGAACTTGCGGACCGGCTGCAGGGGACTGGAATCACCTCGAACGCGATCCACCCCGGCCTGGTGAAGACCAATATAGCGCGCACGGCCCCGGCGCTGATTCGCGAAGGTTTTGAATTGCTGGGAGGGTTGATAGCCAAGAGCCCGGCAGAGGGTACGGCGACTCAGCTCTACGCCGCCACCAACCCGCGACTGGAAAACGTCTCGGGCGCCTACTTTGAAGACTGTAACCCGGTCATTGTCAGCGGCCCCCACCACATGACAGACAAACCCATGGCCCAGCGTTTGTGGGCAGTGGCGGAAGAAATGACCTCGGGGTACGTGATATGAAACTGTTGAAAATTTTGCTGCTTGGTCTGTTGGTTTTATTCGCGCTGGTGATTATCGGCTTCAATGTCTGGGGCGCGGTCACACTGGGGTCGCTCACTCCTGATCCTGATGCCCAACGTGATGCTTCCGCAAACCGTGTGGTCATGGTCTTTGGTGCCACTGGCTCAGTGGGGGATGGCTTGCTCAAGGCCGCCATGGAAGATGAAGAGGTGGAGCAGATTTATGCCTTGACGCGGCGCATGTCGCCGCGTCTTGAGCAGGGGAAAGCATCTGGTCGGGTAACGGTAATCGAGCACCAGGATTTTACTGACTACAGCGAATTGAGCGCCACGCTGTCGAGCGTGAATACAGTGCTTTGGGGGCTGGGTGCCTCATCCATTGGAATGGATCCAGAGCTTTACAGGCATATCCATGTGGACTTCCCGATCGCCTTTGTGGAAGCATGGATGGAGACGTCCGGCGCTGCGCCCAGGGCATTTCACTACGTGACCGGTATGGGCACAGGCGAGGGCGAAAGCGCCCGGTGGGCGAGGGACAAGGGAGAAGCGGAGCGGCGGGTGGCAGAAATGTCCCGGGGCACACCTTTGCGAACCTTCGGGCACCGCTCCGCCTGGGTGCGGCCCACAGATGAAAACGCCGGCGTCGCTATTTATCTGGGCGAAGCGCTGCTAAAACCCGGGCACCTGGTGATACGCGGCATTGACCTGGGCCGGGCGATGCTGGAGATCAGTGCGCGCACCGACGAGCTTGCCAGTGGCACACTCATCGACAATCGCGATGCCATCGAGTATGCCGCAGCCTACCGGCGTTACAAGGGCATTGAGTAGCCGCGTTGCGCGCAAGCTGGCTGGCGCGAGTGCTGATGCAGCAGATAGAATTGTGCCAGATTAGCGGGCACTACCCTGCCCAAACCAACATCAGGGCCCCTAGTGGAGAAGAGCATGGCAAAGTCGCCAGACCCAGGCAATTACCGACTGATCAGTGGAGAGTTCAACCCGGAGGAGGCAAGGGAGATTCTCATGACCCTGATTGAGGACAAGATAAGCTTTCACGAGCGCAACAACTGGAGTCGTCGCGAGCACCGTCTGGATACCGATGAAGGTGCCAAGCGTATTGATCAGCTGCGTAAAACCAAGGCGCAGATTGCCGCTTTACTGGAGGAGGCTGCCACCGCCGGGGACAGGCTCGCGATCAACTGCAATATCGAAATATCCCCGGCACCGAAGCGATAGGATATTCAGCTTGCTCCAGGCTCTGCCGGCAACGAGATAATACCCCGCTGCTCCGCTGAGACGCTTATAATAATTGTTCGCAGACTGTTCAGGGCGCCGTAACGTGGGAGACTTTTACGTAAGCTACGAGTACTGGTTCGCAGCAGTGCAGCTGGTGCTGGCGATGCTCGGTATGGGCGCCACCCTTACCGGCAGGGATTTTCGTGATGTCGTCGCCGAACCGCTTGCGGTCACCGTGGGCACGCTGGTGCAGTTGGTAGCGGTGCCCGTTACCGCTTTCCTGTTTCTGCGCTTTGTGGGAGTAAGTGAGGGCGTGGCGGTGGGCATTGCCCTGATCGCCGCTATTCCGGGTGGGACCACCTCCAACATATTCAGCTTCCTGGCACGTGGCAACGCCGCCTTGTCCATCAGCATTACCGGTATCACCACGCTGGCCTGCCTGATTACCACACCACTGATTCTCTCTGTGCTGGTCAGTCAGTATTTACCCGTAGATTTCTCCATGCCTACCGCGCAGATAATTCGCGAGATAGCGCTCACGTTGTTACTGCCACTGGCTGCAGGCATGCTCTACCTCTACCTGTACCCGCGCAGTGCAGCGACCCTTTCCAAGTGGAGTATTCGCGGGTCCCTCCTGGGCATCGTGCTGATTGTGGTCGGCTCTGCCAGCGCAGGCAGACTGGATGCCGAGGCATTTGGGGGTGACAATATGTTGCTCGTTGCGTTGTTCTCAGCACTACTGGCGCTTATGGGGTACCTGGTGCCACGCGTATTGGGGTTGTCGCGTCCTGACGCCACTGCTATCGAATTCGAAGTGATTGTGCGTAACGTCAACCTGGGTGTCCTGATCAAGGCGGCTCTGTTCCCGGCCGCAGTGTCGGCTACTGCAGCGCTTGGCGACATGGTGTTGTTCACGCTGTTGCTTTATGGCGCTCTGCAGATGCTCCTCAGTGCGCCAATCATCTGGTTGAAACGGCAACGCTAAGGTTTAACCGAGTTGTTGCTCAGGTAATACCGCATTGATTCCCGCTCACTTCCCGATAGGCTTGCAGCTCCTCAACAGACAGTGATTGGGAAAGACCATGAACCAAGTGAAATCCACCAAGAGCAATTCAGCGCCTGTTGGCCAGACTCGGGGTCAGCGTCTGGGTGAGTGGCTGCAGGACCCGCTGGGCGGCGTGATCGCAGCCAGTGCCGCTACCATAGGTGCCTTCGGCGTTGTGCTGTCCGGCACCTGGTTGATCCATCTGGCAATGAACTGAGCTCAGAACAGCGTCAGTCGAACAGCGTTGACTGCGAGCACCGTGAGGCAGAGGCTGGAAAGCAGGAACAACAGGAAGCGCACTGGAATGGTATTCACCAGGCCCTGCCAAAGGCTGTGCAGGACTCGCAGGACTGTGTAGGCCCAGGCCAGTGCCAGGTTCAAGCCGGAGGTGTCACCGGCCACCGCGAGCACCATGATCACCGCATAGAAAAGAGTGGGTTGCTCCACCAGGTGAGTGTTGTTATGTGACACCCAGTTGATGCGAGCCGGCATGGCAGACTCGACATCGATATAACGACCTCCGGGTGGGGATTGGGTCAGGTCCACCCCGGCCTTTTTGAAGGCGGGCATGCGGGTGAACATCACCCAGTAAAGGACAACCAGCGACCAGAGGATAAGGGTAGCTGCCGGTGCAAGAAGTGCAGAAGTCATAGTGCTTACCTGTTATTTTCAATTGCTGGGAAAGCCCGCGCCGGCCGGTATAGCGCGTTGGCGAGGCAGGGGCTGGTTAAGCAGAGTAGCTGACTGGCAGCTCTTGCGCCACGTTATCTGGCCCGAACCAGGCGTAGTCGTAGCTCGTCTGCAGCAGTTCGATGGCCTGCAGCACTTCCGTAGTTTCCTGCAGGAACGCCGTTCTTCGCGCTTGCAGACCTGCCTGCGTAGCGTCGTTGAGGTGCCTGTGTCCAGCCAGCTGCAAGCCGGTGGCGAAGAGGTCGCTGGATATGGCTGACGCGCTGCTGATCTGGCGCCGCAGCAGCATTTCCTGCCCCCTGGACAGGAGCTCGCGGGTAAAGGTCCTGTCATCTTCGCTGGCGGCATCATTCAGGGAGTGAAGGGACGTGGCAACCACCTGATAGGCTTCCGCGATTGAGCGTAATATGGCGTGGCCGAAACGGGGAGGGCGCCGGCGCAGTTGTTTGGAAATGGACGGACTGCTCTGCTGCCACTGCGGATAGCGAGCGGACAAGTCTGTATGCACTGCCTGCCAGAAAGCCTCACGCGGAAGAAAGAAAAACTCGAACTTGAACAGGTCGCGAAGTTTTTCAACGCGCTCGCGCAACTCGCTTTCCCCCGCCAGGGTTGCATCACCTGCGCTCATGGCCAATGCAATTTCCCCCAGTGCTGCAGCCAGGAAATAGTGGGTGATGGTATTGCGGTAGTAGGCGGCAGCCAACTGCTGGTCGTTGGCAATGTAGTAGACCGGAGTGCTGCCACCGTCGAAGGTCTTCACCAACCTTGCACTGCGCATGGACAGGACGGCGGCATCCACCTGTTCCTCGTCCTCCAGGCTGAATCCGCTGGCCAGCGGCAGCGCTTTCTCCTTTACCAGGTCCGCAATCTCTTTCGCCTGAAGAAATATCTCGCGCTTGCTCAGCGCGCGGCCATTCGCGCCAAGCAGGACCATCGCCAGAACATCTGCGGATTTTATCGGGGTGATCTGTTCTATGCGGGTGCACACCTCGAAAGCAAGCCGGGTAGCCAGGCTGGGGCCCACTTCCGGATTGGTATCTGCGCCCGCTCCGGGCAGGTCATTGACACCCACCGGCTCGGCAAAGCGCACATAGATCTTACCGTACGGTTCCTTCATGCCGACAATAAAATCAAAGAACCAGCGCAGCGACTCCTTGCGCTTGGGCAGGCCCTGTTGCAGTGCGACGTAGTCGTCGATCTCGGCGATGCGATCGAAGGCGATGGCAACGGGAACCAGTTTCACGTCGTGCATCTGTTCGCGTTCGCAGGCTTCCAGCACCCAGTTGAGAATACCCAGCCTGGGCGGCGAGAGTTTTCCGGTACGTGAACGGGTTCCCTCTATGGACCACGTCAGCGGCAGGCGGTTGCGAATGAGATAATCGATATAGTGACGGAAAACCAGCTTGTAAACCGGATCATCCTGAAAACTGCGGCGCAGGAAGATCGCACCCACGCGCCTCGCCAGCGCGCCGAAGCCGAAGAAATTCATGTTGATACCGGCGAACACCAGCGGCAGAGGCTTGAATCTGTTTTCATACAGTGAGAGCAGAAACACGAAACTGTCCATGTGGGATTTGTGCGACCACAGAAACAGCAGCAGGTGATCCTGCGACAGCTCGCGCAGTTGTTCCAGCGCTTCAACATTGATGTCCAGCTCTGGTTCGTAACTGCGCGTGTAAACGAAGCGGGCCAGTCTGGCAGCAGGGGCCAGCCAGGACTCCCGTGGTGTAGCCGCAATTTCCCGCAGGCACTTGCGCGCATGCTTGTCTGCCTGTGCTGGTGATTTGCCGGTCGCCTGCGCCACGTCAGCAAGTTGGGCGACAAATTCTGGCTGGTCGAGCAGGGTGAATGCCCCGTTAGCTGCCTTGTTGTGCTCTGTCGCGCTCATATGCCCTGTTCACCTCAGGTAGCCGGCCACCGCCACAAAGTGGCACACCGACCCGACAAGAACAAAAAAATGCCAGATACCGTGAGCGTGATTAAGCCACTGTGCCTTGTCCAACAAGTAGAACACGACCCCGGTGGTATACGCTACGCCGCCGGCGGTAAGCCAGCAGAAGCCAGCGGCGGGCAACGCGGCTCTCAGCCCTGCAATATCCAGAGAACAGGCCCAGCCCATCCCCAGGTAGATGGTCAGTTGCGCGAACTTGACTGCGCGGCCGGACAAGAATATTTCCGAAGCAATGCCGATGATTGCCAGTGTCCAGACCAGCGCAAGAATCAACCTGCCGCTGCCGGCAGGCATGCTTATGAGCATAAACGGTGTGTAGCTGCCGGCGATCAGCAGGTAGATTGAAATGTGGTCCAGCACTTTGAACAGCTGCTTCAGCTTTGGTGCCCGAAAACTGTGATACAGCGTCGACATGGTGTATAGCAGGACCAGGGTCAGTCCGAAGGTGGTAAAACCGACTATGGTCATCGGGTCACCGGTCTGCACACCCAGCGCCAGCAATGCGCCCAGGGCGATCAGCGCAAAAGCTGCCCCCACCAGATGGCTGATACTGTTTAACTTTTCTCCGTAGTACATGGCGTCAGGTCTGCTTCCGGGCGGCCCGCCCAACGGTGATCATTGTAGTTCTTTCTGCCTGCCCCGGTAACGCATGGCGAATGCGCAGGCTCGCGTCAGTTAACGGGAGCTGAATAAAATTTGCACAATTTCCAGCCGGGTCTAGGCTTTACCCAGGCCCGCTGATGTCTGGGTAGTGTCGGGCTCAATCAATCGAGGGTAAGTAAAATGAAAATAATCAGAAACATAGCACTTGCAACATCGGTATTCGCAACCACCTGGACTTCGGGAGCACTCGCTCAGGAAGAAGCTGCCAAGCCTGCGCCAGTAGAGGCATTCTACTGCGACCTGAAGCCAGGGATGATGATGAAAGACCTCATGAAGGTGTCGGAGCGTTTCAGTAAGTGGGCCAAAAAGCACGATCCCCAGTACGCGGCCTGGATATTGACGCCTCAGTTTGGAGAGTTTGCCGCCGGCCCGCAGTTCATCTGGTTGGGTTCTCATCCGTCGGGCGACGTGATGGGGAAAGGCCTTGACCGCTGGCAGGCTGATGGGGGCGATATTCAGGAAGATTTCAACAGCGTCATGTCATGTGCCGCCCATGGACTGGCAACGTCGGTGGAAGTACACGCGCCAGATGGTCCCCCCGAGGACGGCGTAGTCATGTTCTCTGAGTGCAGCATTGCCGACGGCGGTGACTGGAACAAGGCGATAGCGGCGCACAAGCAGTACGCCGCAGCGATGCGCGGGCTGGGCGCGAAAAACTCCAACTGGATGTTTTTCCCCATGCTTGGCGGTTCCTCAGAGCGAGATTTTGACTATTGGGCTGTTTCGACTTTCGCTAACTGGACGCAGTTCTTCAGCGCTTACGAAATCTATGTCAATGGAGGAGGCTGGCAGAAAGGCATGGAGAGTCTGAAAGGTGCGGCAAGTTGCGCGCGGGGCTCGGCGTCTGTCTGGGATGTGAAAATGGTACACAAACCAGCGAGTTAGATGCGTTTTCCTGGCAGGAATTGTCCCGTGTTTACGAGGGTGTTCCTGTCAGGAGGCTTCAGGACGCAGGCCCATGTCCCGCAGGGAATCGTCGGTCCAGCTGATAGCTTCGGCATAAAGTTTTGCCACCGTCCCGGTGTCCAGCGTGCCGCACGCGATCACAAGTTCGCTGCCAGATGCGATATCTTTGGCACAGCGCAGGACTTCACCGCGCACGCCCTTCTCAGATATAAGCGCCGCCTTCATTTCGCTGGTGAGCGCCAGTTGCTTGAGGATGGTTTCCAGTCTGGTGTCCATCAGGGAATCAAGGATGGAAAACAGGCCGACGGTGAAGAAGCTGTCCGGATCGTCCTCTCCGAGATGCTGCCCCAGTAGCTCGCAGAGTTTTGCGCGCACCAGGGCCAGAGTGATCAATTCGCTGGGCTTTTCATCCACGCTGGCCATCATGTACAGGATTGCCCATTGGCGAATGGTGTTGCGGCCAAGATAAACAATAGCCTCGCGAATAGACTCCAGGCGGCGCGTCAGGCCATTGGCTACCGAGTTGGCGTAGCTCAGGGTTTTTACCCCCAGCGCCACGTCGCGACTGACCAGCTGATGCAAGTCCTCGATATCAGACTCCGGGTCGTTGACCTGGGCCAGCAATTGCAACAGCGCAAGTTTGTTGGCATTCATTCGCCGCCCGCTGATGATTTTGGGTTTGGCGAAGAAGTAACCCTGGAAATAGTCCACGCCCATGGCGCTGAGCGCATCAAACTCTTCGGGCGTCTCCACTTTTTCCGCCAGAATCTTGCAATCGTAGCGGCGCAGACGTTCGATGGTCGGGGCCCACTGCTCCCGTGGCAGCTCCATGATGTCGAGCTTCACTGTGTCCACCATCGGTAACACCTGGTCATAATCTGGATGATCTACAAAATCATCCAGAGCCAGGGTAAAGCCTCGCCGGTGAAGGGATTTGATACCGGTGATCGTTGCCTCGTTGAGGGTGATGGTTTCCAGTAACTCCAGTACCACCCCGCGAGGTGATATGGGTATCAGCTCGGGCTCCGCGAGAAATTGCTGGGGGAGATTGATGAACCCCAAATGCCCGCCAGTCAGTTTGTCCAGACCGATTTCGGCGCTGGTAGTAATAACGTCAGCCGTGGCCTGGTTTTCGTCCAGGCTGGCCGGTGCCGCATTTTCATTGGAGTCGCGAAACAACAGCTCGTAGGCAAACAGTTGCACGTTCCTGTCGAAGATGGGCTGTCTGGCGAGGAAGTAGGGGGTCACGTCCGCAGCCTGTTCATATGATGTCTCAGCATAGTGGTTCCTATGGTGTTTCCAGCGGGCCTTTTTTACAAGGCGCCTGCTGTGATCGCGCTCACAAATATGGCACCGAGGCAGGTTGAAACCGCTGCTGCGCGGACATCAGGGCGATTGGATGCGTCTGGCGATCAGTCCAATACCGTGGAATAGCGTGATGGGGATGAAGAAGCAGGCAAGAAACAGGGGCCCGTTGAAGTCGAGTTCAACCTGGTACTGTGGTGCTCCGCCGGGCGAGGCCAAAGCCTCCCCTGCTTGCCCGGTGGCAGTTGCGGGCGGGGCAGCCACTATATTCACGTGGCGATTGATGAATGGGCTCAGTATGTCGCGCTTGAGGGGATCCCGGTCCAGGCTGTGCCACTCGACCAGGGTAATAAAGGAAAGCATGACGGCCCAGACGACGCTGAAATGGGCGGCACGGCTAAAAGCTGCGTGATTCATGTGCGTCGATCACCCGGCGGTTGGTTGAATTCAGGCGCAGTATTGCCTTTTCCTGCCACATTTGCCACCCGGCGGAGGGCGTCAGCCATGGCACAGATGGGGCTGTGGGCTAATCCAGTGCAGTCGCCATGGATTATCTCCAGTATTTGTCGATTTTTTCTTTTTCCTCGCCCGCGCCTGGCGTAGCTTAACTCCAGAGTACGTGGCTAGCCAAAATCCTGTTGCACCGGGAGTCCGCGCACCCCCCTTTATTTCGGGGCGTGCGGATCATGCCTCGCTGGAAGCGTCATCTTGTTTGAGACTATTGGAATGCATTCGTGAATAACTGTGTGAACTCCTCGTTTGAATTTGTGAAACAGCTTGGCCAGGAGCTGGCCAGTAACGATTTTGACCTGCCTCCTTTTCCTGACACAGCGCTGCGCGTGCAGGACGCGCTGCGTGACCCCGACGTCGACATCAACAGGCTGGGGCTTATTATCATGTCCGAGCCGACGCTCGCGGCCCGGCTATTGCGCATGGCCAATTCAGTCATGATGCGCCGCAGCGGTACGATGGAGATCACTGACATCAATACGGCCATCTCCAGAATTGGCTTGACGATGGTGCAGAACGCGGCAGTGTCGTTTGCCGCCCGTGAAGCATTTACAACGGCCGCTGGCAGTGCCATGCAGGAGCGCCTCGAGCGATTGCGCCGGCACAGTGTAAAGGTGGCTGCATTCGCCTACATGCTGGGCCGCAAGGCAGATTACATTGGCAAGGCTGACGAGGCGATGTTGGCGGGCCTGCTTCACTCTGTGGGTAAGTTCTACATCCTGACTCGCGCGGAGAGCTTCCCTGAGCTTTTCGCCGACGAGGCCGCACTGGACGAGCTGATTGCGCAGTGGCACAGCGGTGTAGGCCGGGCTATTGTCGAGTCCTGGGGTTTTCCTGAGAGCATCGCCCTGGCCGTTGATGAGCATGAGCTACTGGAGCGTGGCGACATGGACGCGGCTGATGTGACCGACCTGGTACTGGTTGCCAATCTGCTGGCAACGTTTCCTGACGAAGAACACGGCCGCTGGGAGGAGTTGCACGGCCTGCCGTCTCTGGCGCGCATGAACCTGGAGGGTGAGTCGTTACAAGCCCTGGTTGAATCTTCCCGGGAAGACGTAGCGTCGATGGTCTCAGCGATGACCGGTTAACCTTCCCGGCCCCAGGGTGCGTGTCTCATTCGCTATGCATGTCATGCCGCCCGGCTATCCTCTCAGCCAGCCCATATCACCAAGCCCGCTCGTATCACCAGGCTGATCAGGATTATTGACGAGAGGAAAAACAGCACAAAGCGCACTTCAATTTTATTCCATAGCGTTTGTTGCAAGGTGTGCAAGACGCGCAAGCCGACGTAGCACCATGCCAGCGTGGCGTTCAAACCTTCTCCTGCTCCCAGCAGGGCCAGGGTCAGTGCCACGGCATAGAACAGGGTGGGCTGCTCCAGCAAGTGATTGTAGTTGTCAGCTTTCCAGCGCACCCGCGGTGGCAGCTCTGCCATCTGTTGACCCTTGGGAAGATCGGGGTCCAGCTTCATACCCGCTCGCTTGATCGCGGGTATGCGTGTGATGTACATCCACGCCCACACAATACAGGTAAGCATTAACAGTGCCGTCACCGGCGCCAGTATTTCAGTTGAGGCTTGCATAGATCACTCCCAGCGGTTTCTTCATGGCTCCCAGGCGTGACGTGTGAGGTGCAGAGTCATCCCGGCCTTATGATTAAAATTGTCAGTCAGCGACATATTACATGGCTCTAGCGGACATTGCAGAACTGAAGTGCCACTGCTTCAATGTCGGGCAATTGGACGGGCAGTTACACAATCGGGGAGAGAAAAATGTTGAAGAATCAGCGGGTGCTGGTGACGGGTGCGACGGGGCAGGTTGCCCGGCCGATCGTCGAGCAGCTCGATAGCAGCAATGAAGTCTGGGCAGCAGCCCGATTTTCCGATGCCAAGGCAAAAGCAGAGCTTGAGGCCAGGGGTATCAACACAGTCCGGTTCACGATGGGAGAGGCGGATTTATCCTATCTGCCGGATGTCGACTATGTGATTCACTGCGCTGTCAACGTTGCCCCCGACACCACTGACCAGGCGTTGACAGACAATGCGGAGGGAACCGGCTTTCTGATGAAGCGCTACCGCGACGCCAGGGCTTTCTTCCACATGTCTTCCGATTCTGTCTACCGCGACAACCCGGACCCCAAAGCAGTCATCGACGAAGCGTCCACATTGGGTGGCTACTCAACGTACGCACCTCACTATGCCATGAGCAAGCTGGCTGCCGAGGGCGTCGTTCGTTACCTTGCCCGTGACTTGCAGTTGCCAACGGTCATAGCACGCCTGGACGTGGCCTATGGTTTGTGTGGCCACGGTGGCGTGCCAACAGCCCTGTTGCAGATGATGCGTGCGGGTATGGCCTACACTCGCAAAAGCAATGGCGAGAGTTATTGCTGCCCCATTCACGAAGACGACATTGTTCGGCAGGTCCAGGGTTTGTTGGAGCATGCTTCTGTTCCGGCTCTGGTCGTCAACCTGGGCGGTGATGAGGTTGTGTCTGTTGAGGAAATGATCCGCTTCATTGAGTCACTCACCGGGCAGACCATGACCATTGAGGAGGCCGACCTGGCTACCTGGCAGATGAAAATTGTGGATGCAACACGCAGAAAAGCGCTCGCAGGGCCCTGCACGGTGTCCTGGCAGGAAGGTATACGCAGCGTACTTGAGCAGCGTTTCCCGGGCAGCGTCAGACAATGACGTGCGACGACACGTAACGCACGGAATCAGCACAAATCGGTGTGTTCGTCAGCCGGGCGCAATCTGTGCCCGCAGGGTGAGCAAGCCGCCAGCGTAACGTAAGCGAGCAAAACAAAGAACCCGAGGAAACAGAGTATGCCTTATCACGACATCAGTCTGCACATTGAGGACGGCGTTGCTTTGCTGACGTTTGAGCGACCCGAGCAGCTGAACGTGTTTACCGGCTCAATGATTGACGAACTGGGTGATGCCTACCAGCGCTGCGACGCTGACGATGCTGTGCGCGTCCTGGTTGTGACCGGTTCAGGGAAAGCCTTCTGTGCCGGAATGGACATGAGTGGCGGCGGTGAAACCTTCGGTGGCCACGCCGAGACAGATTTCAGCTCCTGTCCACTGAGTATGCAGGCATGGGAGGTACGGAAACCGGTTATCGCCGCCTGCAATGGTCATGCAATTGGTGTTGGTCTGGGAATTGCCGCCCAATGTGACATGCGGGTGCTGGCTGCAGAGGGGAAATACGGCTTTGTGCAGAACCGACGCGGGGTGGTGGCCGACTTCGCCATCGAACAGGTACTGCCGCGTCTCATCGGCTTTGAGCGGGCCTTTGAGATGATTGTTCGCGGTGTGAGGATCAGCGGCCTTGAGGCGGCGGAATGGGGCCTGGCCGGTCGCGTTGAGCCGGGGGAAAAGGTTCTCGCAACGGCTTTGGACATCGCCCGCGACATGGCGGTGAATTGCTCCCCGCTGGTTATGGGTTTGCACAAGCGGCTGCTGTGGCGGGCGCCCGACATGGGATTGGGCGAATTCGTCGATCTTGAAACCCGGGCGTTAAAGCACAGCATGGGGGGCGCAGACGCCGTCGAGGGCGGTCTGGCGTTTTTTGAGAAACGTTCACCTCAGTGGTCATCGAGCGTAGCAGCAGACTGGCCGGCCTGGATGGACGAGTAACGTTACGCTGCGCAGGTCGGGAGCTAGCTTTCTGCACCGCCAGCGGTGGCAGCCTGGCGTCTTAGCACGCGCGCTCTTTTGTCTTCTCCATCGTGGCTCCAGCCCGGCGCCAGCAGCAGATAGCGCCAGCGTTCTGACCAGCGCCTGGAGCGTTTCCAGTCCCGCCATATCGACTGATACTCGTGGGTGGCAACGTCTACGGGTCGATACGATGTGATGTTTGAAGTGAGTCCATAGCAGGGCTTCTCCCCGGGTACTTCCTCTGAAAACGAGCCGAAGATGCGGTCCCAGATAATCAGGATGCCGCCATGGTTGCAATCCAGATAGCGCACATTGGATGCATGGTGCACCCGGTGGTGGGAGGGCGTGTTGAACACGAATTCCAGGGCGGCCGGCAGGCGCCCGATGAGCTCTGTGTGTATCCAGAACTGGTAAAACAGGTTCAGCGCCATCATGGTGAAGATCATAAGGGGGTCAAAGCCCAGCAGCGGCAGCGGCAGCCAGAAGAGGAACTTGTGCAGTCTTTCGCCAACTCCCTGGCGCAGTGCGGTGGCGAAGTTCATCCTGATCGCCGAATGGTGGGTGACGTGGCCTGCCCAGAATAATCTGACCTCGTGGTTGAGGCGGTGGAACCAGTAGTAGACAAAATCGTCCAGCACCAGAAGTAGTGCCCAGGCCCACCACTGGCGTTGTACAACATCTCGCAGGGGGCTCCATTCGTGCAGGTAGTAGAAGATAACGAACGCGCCCAGCTTGGGTAGAAACTCCACAAAGGGGGTGAAGAACATCATCCAGAACGATGCCCTGGTATCCCGTGCCTCATATAGCGCCAGCCGGCGTCTGCGGCTGTAGCCGTACTCAAGAGCTACTGCCAGCAGGAATACCGGGACAAAGAAGTAGAGTAACTTGTCATTGCTAAAATCGCTGAAAATTTGCGCGAACGTCACAGCATTTCATCCGTACTCGTGGGGTCAGGGCCCGCTGCCAATATTGTCTTAATAAATCCGGCTGTGCACACCGGGAGGCAGGGCACACGCAGGTGTGCCGGCGCAGGGGCAGCTCCCCGGGTGAACTGCTGCCGCAGTGGAAGCGTACTATTACGGTATGAATAAAACCAGTTTACCCAGCAAAGTCTGCCCGGTGTGTGAGCGCTCGTTTGACTGGCGTCGCAAGTGGCGTTTGAACTGGGCCGATGTAATCTACTGCTCGGAGCGCTGCCGTCGCAGCAGGGTTCGCCCGCTGCGGAAAAAGAGCGAGATGCGAAAGTAATGGCGTCTGGAGTGGGCGCAGCCACAGCTTTAACCAGGCGGGAGTCAGGCGCACCGAATCCCCAGGGGAAGGCCGCCCTGCCTCTGCTTGGCGAGCTGCAGGCCTGGCGCGACGTTGCAACCAATGCCAGCACACCTGAGCAGGTCATGGTGAGCTATCTGTGCAGTCTGCTGGTGCTATCGTCGGAGTTCAGCTTCAAGCCAGTGCCCTGTACCGACTACCATCTTTACTATCGGGCCGAGCGCTGGAGCCTTTCGCTCATCGCCCCTCAGGAATGGCGTCCGGCTCGTTGGCGGGAGTATGCCGGGCGCTGTCAGTTGCAGCGGGACGCTACCTGGCGAATCACTCCCGCTGCCGATATGGCGGGAAACAAGCCCCTGTGTGACGCCTTGATCGCATTCGAAGAGGCCTTTCGTGAACGCTTCCTGACTGCTGACAACGTTGCGGACGACCTGCCGCATTATGAAGCAGCTCTGCCTTACCATCGCAGGGTTCTGGCATCGGCTTTGGCAAGTGCTGTGGCGCGTTCGCTGGGCCAGCTGGGCCTGGGCCACGCCAGCGGCAGGGAACTGCTGCCCAGGTTGACAGGACTGCAGGCGATTGCGCCTCCAACCACAGTTGGCGAGGCTCACCCGGGTGCCTACCGCGCTTGTCCTGTTGGCGCTCCATAGCCGACAGATGTGCTATGGTGCTTTGCTAATTCATAGCGCCATGTGGAGCCCGAAAATGAGCACAGTCAATCAATCTCGACAAATTCAATCCCTGATTACCCAGGAAGGGCAGCTTGAGCTGAGTATTGTCACCGTCGACATGCCTGAGCCGGCGCCTGATGAGGTGATTGTACGAGTGGAGGCGGCGCCCATTAATCCCTCTGATCTCGCCTTGCTGACCGGCCCCGCGGACCTGCGTACGGCAAAGCAGGGCGGCACAGATGATGCGCCTGTCATCACAGCTGATATTCCCCGGAAACTGATGGGCACTGTCGCCGGCCGTGTTGGCGAGCCCATGGCCGTTGGCAATGAGGCCGCGGGTGTGGTGGTGGCGGCCGGGTCCGATGAGGCCGCGCAGGCACTGATGGGCAAAACGGTGGCTATTGTCGGTGGCGAAATGTTTGCCAGCTATCGCTGCGTCAAGGCGATGATGGCGCTGCCTATGCTGGAGGGCATTGCGCCAGCCGAGGCCGCTTCCAGTTTCGTCAACCCGATGACCGCGCTGGGAATGGTGGAGACCATGCGGGAAGAGGGATTTACCGCGCTGGTGCATACCGCAGCGGCCTCCAACCTTGGGCAAATGCTGAATCGTGTGTGTATAGCCGATGGCATAGAGCTGGTGAATATCGTACGCAAGCCCGAGCAGGAAGAGATACTGCGGGAAATCGGTGCCAAGTACGTCGTGAACTCCAGCGCTGACAGTTTCGCCGAAGACCTTACCGCCGCTATAGAGGCCACGGGCGCTTATCTGGCGTTCGATGCGACGGGTGGCGGCAACATGGCCAATACCATTCTCACCTGCATGGAACGCGCCGCGACCAAAGGCATGGAATACAACCGCTACGGTTCTGACACGCTGAAAAAGGTGTACGTCTATGGCCGGCTGGACCTGTCACCCATGCAGCTGACGGCTGCCTACGGGTTCTCATTCAGCGTGAGTGGCTGGCTGCTGACGCCGTTCCTGCAGCGTATTGGCATGCCCCGCATGCTGGAGCTGAGAGCGCGGGTGGCCAAGGAAATCCGCACCACCTTTGCCAGCCACTATACCGCTGAGGTTTCTATGGAAGAGGCCCTCTCGCTGGATATATTGATGGAATACAGCCAACGCCATACCGGGCAGAAATACCTGATCAATCCGCACAAGCAAGGCTAGTGGCCCGCTGTGTTGCATGCTGCTGATTGTTTATTGAGGCCTGGCACGTCCGGGGGTATCCTTGCGTTTTCCGTATTCTGATCAAGTTATGCTGCCTGTGGTCATGCATTGGAGCGGATTCGCATGAGAGTCTTCTTCGGCCCCCGAATGCGCACCTTGTTGCTGGCGGTGCTAATGCTGCCGGCCCTTGGTTGCGGTGAGCCGCCCTGGAATAACCCGAATCCCCCGTCGCCGGAAGGACAGGTGGTCTATCAGTCGGTAATGTCTCCGGCGCCACCGAAGCATCTCGATCCAGCCACGTCCTACGCATCAGATGAAAGCCTGTTCCTGATGCAGATCTACCAGCCGCCCATGGGTTATCACTTTCTCAAGCGGCCCTACGAGTTAATTCCCCTGGGGCTGGAGGACTTCCCGGAAATCCGCTTTCTTGACGAGGATGGCAATGAAGTAGCGGAGAGTGACGACAGCCTTGCTTATACACGCTATACCCTGACAGTGCGCGCCGACGAGCATTACCAGCCTCACCCTGCGTTTGCTATGAACGAGGCGGGCGAGCCGCTGTACCTGTTCGATGATGCTGCACAGGGCAGGCGTTTCAGCCAGGTCCCCGATTTCCCGCAGACTGGCGACCGGCCACTGCGCGCCAACGACTACGCCTATGGCATCAAGCGTCTGGCGGACCCTCAGCTGGGCTCGCCCATGCTGGGCTTTATGTCCCAGTACATTGTGGGAATGTCGGCGTTTTCCGAGCAGCTTGCGCAAGTACCCCGGGACGGCTGGGTGAATCTGGATGAATATGATATGGCTGGCCTGGAGGTAGAGGATGAGCGCATCCTGCACATTACTATTCACGGGCGCTATCCGCAGTTCCTTTACTGGCTGGCGATGCACTTCTTCTCGCCTGTCGCGCCAGAGGTGGACCGTTTTTACCACAACCCGGGTTTCGCCGAGCGCAACCTCACCCTGAATTGGTGGCCCGTGGGTACCGGCCCGTTCATGATGGTGCGCAACGACCCCAACAGCGAGATTGTGCTGGAGCGAAACCCCAATTATCGCGAGGATTATTTCCCGTCCGAGGGCGCTCCCGGAGATGCTGAAGCCGGTTTTCTCGATGATGCCGGCAAGCGCCTTCCCCTGGTGGATCGTGCAGTATTTCGCCTGGAGAAGGAGGTCCTGCCATTGTGGACCAAATTCCTGCAAGGCTATTACGATCGTTCCGGAGAGAATCATGGCAACACCAAAGGCGTATTCGACCAGGCCTTTATCGTTGGCCCTGACGGTGTCGAGATGTCTGGCGATGTGGCAGACCATGGCATCACCATGTCACCGGATGTGAAGCCCGCCATCTACTACTACGGCTTCAATATGCGCGATCCGCTGGTTGGCGGTTACACCGAGGAGAAACGTAAACTGCGTCGCGCATTGCAGATCGTCTTCAACGTGGAGGAATACCTGGCCATTTTTTACAAGGGCAACGGCATTACTGCCCATAACCTGATACCTCCTGGTCTTTCCGGCCATTTGCAGGGCGAGGCGGGCATAAACCCCTATACCCATGAATGGGTTAATGGTGAAGCAGTCAGGCGGAGTATTGATGAAGCCAGGAAACTGCTCGCCGAGGCGGGGTACCCGAATGGCCGTGATGCCCGCACCGGGGAACCGCTGAAGATATTTATCGACGTGCAAACCCAGGCTATCGGCAATACGCAGATGAACTGGATGGACCGCATATTTGGCCAGATTGGCGTGCAGGTTGAGTATCGCCCGGCTGACTGGAACCGGACTCGCGAAAAACTGCTTACCGGTAACACGCAGATCTACTCTCATGGCTGGCTGGCGGATTATCCAGACCCGGAGAATTTCCTGTTCCTGCTCTTCGGCCCCGAGAGTCCATTGTTGTGCAAGTGTGACGGCGCCAACAATTCCAATTTCGAGCATCCCGAGTACGACGAATTGTTCCGCAAGGTGCGCGTGTCTGCACCGGGCCCGGAGCGCGATGCCATGGTGGCACGCATGGTTGAGATATTCCGTGAGGAGGCAGTGTGGCTGTATGCCTATTACCCCAAGGACATCTACCTGAACAATAGCTGGGTTCACAACACCAAGCGACACGGTATCTCCAAGGCCACTCTCAAATATATCCGTATAGACAGTGAGGAGCGCGAACAGCGCAGGCGTGAATGGAACCAGCCGGTTACCTGGCCACTTTATGCTGCCGGCCTGTTACTTGTAGGGCTCATGTTGCCCGGAGTGACTGCCTACCGGCGACGCCAGAATGCCACCGCGCGTCAGGGAGAAAACTGATCATGCTTGCCTATATCATCCGACGCCTGCTCTACGCCATCCCCATTCTCATTGGTGTTAATCTACTCACTTTTACCCTGTTTTTTGTGGTCAATTCGCCTGACGACATGGCGGTGTCGCAGCTGGGCGAGAAGTACGTAACCCCTGAGGCTATCGCTGCCTGGAAGGTAAAAAACGGCTACGACAAACCCCTGTTTGTGAATCCCGACGCGGCGGGAGTTGCGGCGTTCACCGAAACCATTTTCTTTAACAAGTCAGTGAAACTGTTCGCCTTTGACTTTGGGCGGTCAGAAAGTGGCCGCGATATCACTACGGATGTGTCCACGCGCATGTGGCCAAGCCTGGCGGTGGCCCTGCCGACGTTTGTGATCGGTATCTGGGTGAATATTTGTGTGGCGCTGATGGTAGTGATGTTTCACGCCACGCGCCTGGACCGCTGGGCGGTCTTCCTGTTTGTATCGCTCATGTCTATCTCGTACCTGTTCTATATCATCGGGGGGCAATATCTGGTGGCCAAAACCTGGCGGCTGGTACCGGTGTCCGGCTTCCACACCGATGGGCAGGTTTGGCGATTTCTGATTCTCCCTGTGCTGGTGGGTGTAATCGCGGGCATCGGATCCGGCGCGCGCTGGTACCGTACGCTGTTTCTCGAGGAGGCCAACCAGGACTACGTGCGAACCGCGCGTGCCAAGGGCGCGAGTGAGATCAGTATTTTATTTCGGCACATCCTGCCCAACGCCCTCATTCCAATTCTCACCGGAGTAGTGGTGCTGATACCTGCCTTGTTTATGGGCAGTTTATTGATCGAGTCCTTCTTCGGCATTCCCGGGCTGGGCAGTTACATGCTGGATGCCATCAAGTCACAGGACTTCGCCATAGTGCGCACCATGGTGTTTATCGGCTCCATTCTTTACATCATCGGCCTGATCCTGACTGACATTTCCTACACCTGGGCTGATCCCCGGGTGCGGTTGAACTGAGGGCTGGCTGCAGATGAAACCTGTCCTGCTATGGTCCGATGCACTGATCTTCCTGTTGGTCATCGCCCTGATCCTGTTTTTTTATCGCCTTCGCCGGGACCCGCAGACCCGGGAACGCTGGGGCCAGGTGTTCTCCTCGCGGTTGGGCATGGTTACTTTTACGCTCATCATGACCTACGTCGGCATCGCCCTGTTGGACTCTCTGCATTTCCGTAAAGCGCTGGATAATCCTGAAAGCCTGCAGACCGAAGAGGTGTTCTACGACAATAAAGTCACCAGCGTTCTGGATATCCTGCTTCAGGGCATGGGAGAGCGTTTTGAGCGTACGTATTCGGCGCCTTTTGCCCTGATGTCGTTCGAGAAGAAGAACATGCGCGATGCCCAGGGCAATGATATTCGTGACTTTCCGCCTCTGAAGCACGCGGGTACACATCTGGAGGACCCCTCCGAGCGCGGCGCAGACATTCTTTCGCGCAGCCTTACGGCACTGCTCTGGGGGCTGTTGTTGTCTGCTGTGGTCATCGCGCCACAGTGGCTGATGTTGCGCACCAGCGCCAATCCCTGGCACGCATCCTGGGCGGTGCAGGCGGCGGTGCTGTGCTTCTTCACCTGGCTGGTCAGCATCAGTCACTACTATCACGTGCTGGGTACGGATCGTGGCGGTGCTGACGTTGCCTACCAGAGCCTGAAGGGAATTCGCACCGGTGTATTGCTGGGCACGCTGTCGACGCTGGTGATGTTGCCTATAGCGGTTACGCTGGGCGTAATGGCGGGCTATTTCAAGGGCTGGGTAGACGACCTGGTGCAATACCTTTACACGACGCTCAGTTCGATCCCCGGCATCCTGCTGATCGCGGCCTCGGTGCTGTTGTTCCAGGTTTATATCGACCTCAACCCGGACTTCTTTTCCATTGGCATGGAGAAAGCCGACGCGCGCTTTATCGCGCTGTGTTTCATACTTGGGGTGACCAGCTGGTCGTCCCTGTGCCGGCTGATCCGCGCGGAAACGCTGAAGATCAGCCAGCTCGGCTATGTGCAGGCGGCGCACGCCTTCGGCGTATCCCATACCCGCATACTGTCGCGTCATATCCTGCCCAACGTGGTGCATATCATCCTCATTACCTTTGTGCTGGACTTCAGTGCACTGGTACTGGCGGAGGCGGTGTTGTCCTACATAGGCGTGGGTATCGATCCATCCATGGGTAGCTGGGGCAATATGATAAACGGCGCTCGCTCGGAGCTGTCGCGAGAGCCGGCCATATGGTGGACGCTGACCGGCGCGTTTTTCTTTATGTTCATTCTCGTGTTGGCGGCCAACCTGTTCTCGGACCTGGTGCGTGATGCGTTTGACCCGCGCACCGCGGCGCGGAGGTCGGAGGCATGAGTACAAAAAAAGACATACGCATGCGGATAGAAGGCCTGCGGGTAGAGTTGGCAGAGTCCGGCGTCGAAATTCTCAAGGGGATTTCGCTGGAACTGGAAGCCGGTAAGGTCTTCGCGCTTGTGGGTGAGTCCGGCAGCGGGAAATCCGTTACCTCAATGGCGGCGATGCGCTTGCTCCCGGATGCTTTGAAAATTACCGGCGGCTCTGTTCAGGTGGGTGAGCAAGATCTTTTCGATCTGTCTGAGTCAAAGATGCAGACCGTACGGGGCCGTCGCGTGGCGATGATTTTTCAGAACGCCATGACCGCTCTGAACCCGGTGCAGACTGTTGGCCAGCAGGTTGCGGAAACACTGAAATTGCATACTTCGTTGCGCGCAGATGCGCTGCGTCAACGCGTGGTGCAGCTCTTTACGGAGGTGGGCATCCCGGATCCAGCGCAACGATTTTCCTTTTACCCTCACCAGCTGTCTGGTGGCCAGCAGCAGCGGGTGATGATTGCCATGGCGCTGGCTTGCGAACCAGAGGTGTTGATTGCTGACGAGCCCACCACAGCGCTGGATGTAACGATCCAGGAGCAGGTGCTGCAGCTCATTCGCGAGCTGACCCGGTCGCGGGAACTGGCCGTGCTGCTGATTACTCACGACATGGGTGTGGTACGCAATACCGCCGATGACGTGGCGGTGATGTATCGCGGGGAAATTATTGAGCGAGCACCGGTAGACGTGTTTTTTCATGCACCAAAGGAGGCATACAGCCGTCGCCTGATTGATGCACTGCCGGATCTGACACAGTTTCAAAGCGCCGCCATCGAAGAGCCATTGCTTGAGCTTGAAGAAGTGAAAGTCCATTTCCCTGTGCGCAAGGGCGTGCTGCAGCGTGTCGTTGATGTAACGCGTGCAGTGGACGGGGTGTCACTCAAGATCGGTCGTGGAGAAACCTATGCCCTGGTGGGCGAGTCCGGCAGTGGCAAGTCTACATTGGGGCGCGCCATTCTGAATCTGGAGGCGGTGGCCGGCGGCAGCGTGCGGTTCAACGGTGTGTCGATCGAGCACCTCGGACGCAGGGCGATGTTGCCTTACCGCAAGCAGATACAGGTGATCTTCCAGAACCCTTACTCGTCGATGAATCCGCGCATGACCGTAGGCGAGATCATCGCAGAAGGCATGGTGAGCCTGGGCCTTGGTTTGGACGCGGTGCAGCGCCAGGAAAGAATCGATGACCTGCTCACTCGTGTGCAGTTGGGGCCTGAGTATGCGACGCGTTATCCCCACGAGTTTTCTGGCGGCCAGTTGCAGCGCATTGCCATAGCCCGGGCACTGGCGGTGAACCCGGAGTTGATTATCTGCGACGAGCCAACGAGCGCACTGGACGTCAGCATTCGCTCCGAGGTACTTGACCTGCTGCGTGCGCTGCAGCAGGAGTTCGGGGTGTCTTACCTGTTTATTACACACGACCTGTCTATTATTCCCAGCCTGGCGCACCATGTAGGTGTGATGCAATACGGCAAGCTGGTCGAGCAGGGCAGCGCGGAGCAGATACTGACGCGACCCGGGCACCCGTATACGCAAGCGCTGTTGAACTCGGTGCCCCGAATGGATCCCTGAGGGCTTGTCCCGACAAGCCAGTCTGGTACGCTGAAGGAGCCACCTGTTTGTGCAACAAGTGATCAGGAAGAGAAGGAATCAGGTGGCAGATGTGTCAGTCCACGGCGCCTGGCCGAAACTGGCATAACAGGCTGGCAAAAACACAACATTCCCGTGGCGTCGGTCATGGGCAAGAACAGTTAACCCTGGATACATTTTTCAGACAAAGCAGTTAATCCCATCGAAAAAGGCAGGAGAAGTGCCATGAGAAGCGCCATCAAATATAAGAGAAAACCATTGGTAGCATGCCTGGCAGCGGCGGCTGCCGCGTTGACGACGACACCTGCCGCGGTGGCACAGTCGGAGCGGGCCATGCTCGAGGAAATTGTAGTCGTGGCGCGTAAGCGCAGTGAGAGTTTGCAGGATGTGCCTATTGCTGTAACCGCTTTCACTGAATCCACGATCAAGGATGCGGGTATCGAGCGCCCGGAGGATTTCATCAGTCTTACCTCTAATGTGAGCATGCTCAATACGGTGAATGCCGGCGACACGCAGGTCACCATCCGCGGGATCGTATCGACTCGCGATGCTGAATCCACTTTCGCTTATGTAGTGGACGGTGTGCTGATCACCAATCCGAACGGGTTCAACGAAGAGCTGTTCGATATTCAGCAGATTGAAGTTCTGAAAGGGCCGCAGGGCGCGCTGTACGGGCGCAATGCGGTAGCCGGCGCCATTATCGTCAATACCAAGGCTCCAGCGGAACAACTGGAAGGCAATATCAAAGTAGGTGCCGGGAACAATGAGTTGCGCAAAATCTCCGGTGGCGTGTCCGGTCCGTTGGGAGACACGCTGGGTGGTCGCTTGTCATTCAGCTATCGCGATACAGATGGTGCTGACAAGAACTCCTTCACCGGTGAAGATGACGTCATCCAGAACTTTGAAGATACCTCAGTTCGTGGTCGCCTGGTCTGGAACGCCAGCGACAAGCTCACGGTTGATGCCCAGGCGGCCTACTCTGAAGTGGAGACCAGCGCAGTGAACTTCAATGCGGTGTTTGGTCTTGATGTGGCAGCGGGAATCGTGGGCAACCCTGACCTGTACAAGGACGTGAACGATACGGACTTCAGGTATGTCTTCAACGTGCCTCCACAGAATGAGCAGGAGAGCATGTTCTTTTCTGTAAAAGCTGATTACGAAATGGATTCTGGCGCGTTGGTTACCGGCATTCTGGCCTATGACGATCTGGACGAATTTCTTTTGTCTGACGGCACCAGTGCCGCTTTTGGTGGTTACTCCCTTGGTGCCCCTGAATCGGCATCTGCATGTGCGCAGACTTACAACAGCTTCGACCCCTCACTGTTGGTGAGCCCCTTTTACGCCATTCAGGATGGCAATCCTCCGGGTGTGTTCGTACCGGAATTCGGCGGTTTGAACGGCCTGCTGCCGCCTTACTCACCAACGACCTGTGACGGTTATCAATATCAGGAACGGAGCCAGTCATCAACGTCACTGGAACTGCGTGTTGCCTCCAGCCCGGGCGAGCGCCTGGAGTGGATGGGTGGTGTTTACTTCCTTGATATAGAGCGTGACGTGGTTGTCTCCTATGGTGCTGACCTGGGATTGGGTTATGCGGCCCGCCCCTATACGGGCCCCGACGGCATCAGCCCCACAGACCTGCTCTTCGATGATACCTTTGACACCACCGTTTACTCGGCTTACGGCATGGTCTCGTACGACCTGACCGACCAGCAGGAGTTGTCCTTCGCGCTGCGTTATGACCGTGAGGAACGTGATGTGAGCAACAACGTCCCCAACGTGAACAACGCGCAGATTTTCGGCCTCTTTGGCCCCGCTCCCATCAACCCTGCCTACGATGGCTCCGGCACGGACACAATTCCCGACCGTGACGAGACCTACTCCGAACTGCAGCCCAAGTTAACCTGGCGCTGGAGCGCGACCGAGAACCTGTCGACGTACGCGTCCTACGGAGTGGGTTTCCGCAGCGGCGGCTTTAACAGTATCGGTAGTGAAGACCTCATCACCAATAACTATGGAAGCTTTGCGACCGCGCCGCAGAATATCAGGGATGACTACGACGAAGAGGTTTCCAAGACCTTTGAGCTGGGCTTCAAGTCTGAATTGCTGGACAGGACCCTGCAGCTCAATGCGGCGGTGTTTTACACAGAAGTTGAGGACAATCAGTTCTTCAGTTTCTATGCCGGAAGTTTTGGCCTGTTGCGAGTGGTCAACAACATCGACGAGGTGACGGTAAAAGGGTTTGAGCTTGACGGGCGGTGGCTGGCTACAGAGTGGCTGAGCATTTACGGTAGCTATGGTTACACCGACGGAGAGATCGACAAGAACAGTAACCGTCCCTACACCGAAGGCAATGAGTTGCCCTATGCGCCAGAGTCGACAGCCAATCTGGGTGCCCAGGTGAACTTCCCTGTCAGTGGTGCATTGTCACTTATTGGCCGCCTTGACTGGGTCTATACCGGCGAGACCTGGTTCCACACCGTGCAGGATAACGCGGGCATCATCAACTCGTTCACCGATCTCTCGGCAACCTATGGCGTTCCCGGTTTCGGCTTTGGCCCTGCCAATTTCAGCCGCTCAAAGCGTGACGCCTATGACATCATGAACCTGCGCGTTTCCCTTGAAGCTGAGCATTGGGAAATTACGGCCTGGGGACGCAATATCACTGACGAAGAGTACCTTGAGGAAGTGATTCCCGCGCCGGAATTTGGTGGATCCTTTGCTCACGACTCTCTTGGCCGGACCTACGGCCTGGACCTGACCTACAGGTTCTGATGACAGTCGTTTGATGTCATTCAGCACCTTCGGGTGCTGAATGACGCTACCAACAACTGCAAACAGGAGTCTGGAAATGGGAAAAAAAGTTAAAGTCATTGTCCCAATCCCCATGGATGAGGCTGGAGTAGCCAATCGCGCCTCGCAACTGTCGGGAGATATGATTGCGCCGGGGTTTGATGTGGAGTTTGTCGCTGTCAACTGGGGGGCTGCCCTGGGCGACAGTTACTATGACACCATGCTGATGGACATGAGCGTATTTGAGAGCGGGCTAAAAGCTGAAGAAGAGGGGTATGACGCAGTCTGTATCGATACGGTTAGCGACTCGGGTCTGTATGCATTGCGCTCGCGTCTGTCTATTCCGGTGATCGGCCCCGGGCAGGCCGCCGCGCATGCCGCCTGTATGCTGGGGCACCGTTTCTCTTTCATCACTATGTGGGACGAATGGTTCCCGCTGTACAAAAAAATCCTGACTGAGTACAAACTGGAGAGTCGCTGTGCGTCGCTGCGCTCCATCAAAACGCGGCCTGACCTGGCAGAACTGCTCGCCGGTAAGGAAGAAGTCATATTCAAGAAACTGGAGACGGAAAGCCTGCGTGCGATAGAAGAGGACGGTGCTGACGTGATTGTCCTGGGTTCGACCACCATGCACCAGTCGCACGCCTATTTACGTGATGTGCTGCCGGTGCCGGTGATAAACCCCGGGCAGATAGCGTACAAGTTCTGTGAGGTGTTTCTTGAACTGGGCCTTACCCACAGCAAGACGGCATTTCCCTCGCCGGAGATGCCCAACGATGAGATGGTGCTTTCTCGCGGCCAGTAGCGACAACCCTAACGAAAAACAGGAGTAATCCTATGGCAGATCTACCTTACGAATACTACGTGGATATCGTTACCAAGCGGTATTTCGACGGCGTTGACAACTACAATATGGAACAGGTTCTGGATTGTTTTCACGAGGACGCAGTATTGACCGAGGTGACGTCCATGACGGTTCACGAGGGACGTGATGCGGGAATACGCACTATGTTCGAGGGCCTTTTTGCGGCACATGACCGCATCTGGCACGGTAACTTCGTGCACACTGGCGATACTGAAACCCAGGCGATCTGCTCGCAATTTTCTGTAGAGGTCACACCCAAGGGCGCTGCTGATTTTCTACGCTATGAAAACTGTAACCGTTTCTATCTCAAAGACGGCAAGTTCGACCGGGTGTTCGTGTATATGAGTGGTGAAAACCTGCTCAAGTGAATTCACGCTGATACCACCAACAAGAGGACGCTATTATGCAATACCAATCATCTCTGGGGCGTGAAGGACTGGTCGATCTGGCGCTGCAGCAGTATTTTGCCAACGTTGATAAGAAGGACCTCGATGCCGTTCTGGATTGCTTTCACGACAATGCCATGATTACCGTGCAAACCGCATTTACGGTTCATGCCGGGAAAGAGAACATCCGGCGCATGTTCGTGGACTTTATGGGCGCCTGGGAAACCATTGTCCACCGTGATTTTACCTGCACGGTTGACGAAACCAATGGACGTATCACGGCCTGCTTTACCGCCGAACTGACCGACAATGATGGCAATACCACAGTGCTGCATAACACCAATTTCTGGCGCATAAGAGAGAACAAGTTTCAGGAAGTGTACATCTACATGAGTGGTGAGAACCCTCTCACTTGATTGCCGGCATCGGGGCGCCAGGAAAGGCGCCCTTGTCGGTCCTGGTAAGTTGCACCGCTTAAACGCAAACGCTGAGCCCAGGCTGCGGGCTGGCCATTTCAGTTCAGGCCCTTCAAAGGTTTTGCATAAGGTGTGTGCGTCGGCCATTCAGCCAGTACAGCGCCAACAGTGACAGCACGGCGAAACAGGCAAGCACCGGAGGGAACGTCAGGCGATCAGCCATGGCACCCATGGTCATTGCGCCAAGGGCAGGGGCTCCCATCGCCAGCATGGTCCACAGGCTGAGTACCCGCCCCCGGTAGCTGTCATCGACCAGTAGTTGCGCGAGGGCCTGGCTGGAGGTTCCCACCACAGTGGTAATCAGGCTGATCAGCAGAATCAGTATGACGATACCGGGCAGGTTCGCATTCACTCCAAGCATGGCCACCAGCAGGGCACCCAGGGCAAGCCCTGCGCTCATGATCAACAGCAGTCTTGTCTCGTCGCTGCTCTGGCGGCTGACTACAAGCCCTCCCATGATTGAGCCCGCTCCAGCGCCGGCGGTGAGTGTGGCCAATGTGGTCGATGTGCCGGACAGCAGTTGGCCGGAGAGCGCAGGCAGAAGTTCGATGACAGTGCGCCCAAGAAGTGCGTTGACCAGGGTGAAGCCAAATATCAGCCTGATACTGGGGTGATTCCGGGCATAGCGCCAGCCGTCCACCAGTTGCTGCATGAAGCTGTTCCTGGTGGCTGTCGCCCGTTGCCTGGTTACACCATCGATAGCAAGGAGAAATGGCACAGCCCCAAGCATCAGCAAGGCAGCGACGATGAATGCCGTGATAGTTGAACTCGCTTGCAGCAAGGCTGCGCCCAGCGCAGGGCCCAGTATCCGCGAGGTATTGAAGGTGACTGCAGAGTAGCCGATCGCACTGGGTAAGGACTCACGCGGCACGAGCGCAGGCACCAGCGCAAGGCGAATAGGCGTTTGCGCAGAGCTTGCCACGCCCAGCGCAGTGGAGAATATCAACAGCGCCGGCAGCCCGTAGGCTCCAAGCAACAGGGCGAGACTGGCGAAGACTGCCAGAGCGCCCTGCAAAGACACCGTCCAAAGCAACCCATTGCGGGGATTGATGCGGTCTGCGACGATGCCAAACAGGGGCGAAAGTATCAGTGACGGCGCCAACATCAGGCCTGCTACCACGCCCACCCAGGTTGCCGAGTGGGTAATATCCCAGGCACTCCAACCCAGCAGAAAACGCAGTGTCCAGCCGCCCAGCGTGGAAAAAATCGCCGCCGGAAAGTACCTGCGATAGGGTGCTGATTTAAAGGCGGATTGCTGCGGCATGGCCTCGGTATCCGTGATCGGGTAACGCAGATCTGCAGGGCTGATGAGGCTCCGGGCAACCCCGAGCGGCTAGCTTACCCGGTGCAGAGCACAGATCTTGTTGCCAGAAGGATCACGCAGGTAGGCCAGGTAGAGAGTGCCCGCTACGCCTGTGCGCTCACCGGGCGGATCCTCGCATGCGCTGCCACCGTTGGCGAGACCGGCCTCGTGCCAGGCATTGGCCTCTTCCGGGGATTTCGCTGCAAACCCGATGGTACTGCCGTTGCCGTGGCTTGCCGGTTGACCGTCGATGGGTTTGCTGATTGAAAAAATGCCGGTAGGTGTGAAGTAAAAACAGCGGCCCTTGTCATCTATAACGCCGGGCTCGTGCCCAAGTGCTCCCAGAACGGCGTCGTAAAAAACTTTTGCGGCCTCGACATCGTCGGCCCCCACCATAATGTGGCTAAACATGTTTTCTCTCCAGCTGACGGTAAATGAGTAGGGCAGTGTAGGGCAGTGTGTGCCTTACTTCCAGCGCCTCATTCGGCGCTGGCCTGTGGTGCCGGCTGTGCCGCTTCGATTTCACCTGCGGGAGCCAGGGTGACAATAGTCCAGCCCTTGTCGAGCATGGCGTCCAGCCGTGGGCTGTAGGCCTCAATTTTGTCCTTCTCGCGGAACGCGAGCAAAACGATACGGTTGCCCTTGTCCTGCTTGAACTGCTCGTAACTATAGCCCTCGGTAAGCCTTGTGGTCTTGAGTTCGGCCCCTCCGCTGACATAGCTGAGTACTTTCGACAGGCTCACATCGCCGGAAAACAGCCGCCTGCCAGGCAGGTTTACGGAGGGGGTGTGCTTGTCCTGTTCGTTGTCGTTTGTCTCCAGTGCAATGGGTAGCATGTACACGTTCTGCCGACCGAATTCGTGGGCGAAATAGGTACAGGCAAGCTGGTTCATTTCTTCATTGCGTGACACCGCAAACAACTTGCCTATTCCGGCCAGTTCGAGGGTGCGCTCAGCATGATTGGACATGGGGTTGCCGTAGTAGGTAGGTATGCTCGCCATGCGGGCTTTGCGCAGACTATTCCAGTCGCTGTCGCTGATCAGCACCCTGAAGCCGGCATCCCGTAATACTCCGGCCAGCGCCCTTGAGAAAGCATTGGACCCGAAAAACAGTACGCCCTCTGGTTCCGGCTCAACCACGCCCAGTATTTTCGCCAGAGGTCGCGCCGTCAGGCTTTGCAGGACCACGGTGCCGGCAATGACGACAAATGCCATCGGTACCAGTAATTCCGCACCGGCAACCCCCTCCTGCTCCAGCCGCAGGGCAAACACGGCGCTGATCGCCGCCGCAATAATTCCGCGCGGGCCTATCCAGCCCAGTATCAGCCGTTCGTTCCAGGTCAGTTTTGTCCCCAGGCTGCACAGCATTACTTTGACGGGGCGGGCCAGAAACTGAATACCCAGCATTACCATCAATGCCGGCCAGCCAACGGCCTGTAGCTGAGCGAAATCAAGGCGCGCGGCAAGAATGATAAACAGGCCGGAAATCAGCAGGATGCTCAGGCTTTCCTTGAAGTCCAAAAGCTCGCGTATATGCAGACCGCGGGTGTTGGCCAGCCACACCCCCATTACTGTTACTGCCAAGAGTCCCGATTCCGGAGCGAAGGTGTCTGCAATCGCGTACAGCGCAAACACGACCAGCAATGTGGCCACGTTGTGGAGAAATTTGGGTACCCAATAGCGGCGTAAGGCTCGACCCCAGAGGAAGCCGACAACACAGCCAAATAGCAGCCCCGATATCAGCATGCGCAAGAATAACGTGGCGACCTCTAGCCAGGTATTGGTCATTTGGCTGGCGATGATTACGGTGAAGGTCAGCACGGCAAGAATGGCGCCAAGAGGATCAACCAGGATGCCCTCCCAGCGCAGTATACGCGCCACAGCTGGCGTGGGCCTGACTGCCTGCAGCATGGGCATGATGACGGTGGGGCCGGTCACGGTCATGATGGCCCCGAACAGGAAGGCCAACTGCCAGTCCATACCTACGAACCAATGGCTGAAACAGGCTACACTCACCCAGATAATTGCCACGCCCCAGGTGATCAGGCGCCGGACGACAACCCCGTGACCCCTGATCTCGTCAAACTGGAGTGTCAGGCTGCCCTCGAAGAGGATCACGGCGACGGACAGGGAGATGAACGGGAACAGCAGGTCGCCAAACAGTTCATCCGGCTTGAGCAAACCGATACCCGGTCCCATGACCAGGCCAAAGCCAAGCAGGAAGAGGATCGCGGGAACGCGTAAGCGCCAGGCCATCCACTGCGCGCTCAGTGAGAGTATGCCGATACCGGCCAGCAACAACAGGGTGTGATGGGACATCAGGGCTTTCCTCGCGCATCGATTGGCGCTTTTTCTGTCACGACAGGGCCGGCCCAATCAGGGTGAACAGGCTTTGGCACAAAGGCCAGCAATGCTACGGCAGGGGGCAGAGCATGTAAAACGCCCGGCCCGGCTGTGAAAGCAGTCAGCCTGCAGTTATCGGGCGGTGAGGCGTCAGTCGTCGTCACGCAGGGTCTTGATTTCGGCTTTGACTCGCTCCAGGGACTGCTCCAGTGACGCTTTCTGACTGGCGGCGCCGGACTTCGAGCGGTCAATATCCTCAAGTTGCTGCTGCAGGTCTTTGGTCAGGGCGCTCAAGCGTTCTATCTCCCGGGCTTTGTCGAAAACAATCTCTTCCGCCTTGACCCGATTTTCTTCGGCCACCGGCGTCGTGCGCTCAGGTAGAATCCTGATGTCTTCGCTCTGGGTGATATGCCGCGTGATGGTAGGCGAGGCGACCTCGACCCCAGCCTGATGCAGAGTGTTGAGCAACTGCCGATTCAATTCCGAGCGCGCGGTGAGGACGCTTTCGACATCTGTCAACAGGCCACAGACTTTGTAGCTTATGGAGAAGTCGCCCAGCTCGACTATGTGCACGTAAGGGCCTTCCAGCCCGGCTTTTGCTGCTGCCTCCAGCATAAGTGGCTCGGCCGTGTCGTTGCCTGTTTCATACCCCAGTGAGACCTTCGTGGAAATGATAACGCCGGAACTGCGGACCACTGTCACTGACTGGTTGATAAAGGTCGCGTTGGGGATAGCCACCAGTTCGCGCTCTTCCGTCTGGATTTCGGTATCGAACAAACCGCGCTCTGTCACCTTTCCGTACAAGTCGCCGACCCGAATGAAGTTACCCACGGCAAAGGGACGGGTGGCACGCAGCATCACCGCCGCCATAAAATTGGTGACGAATGGCGCTGCCGATAACGCCACGACACCCGAGAGAACGATGCCGAGTAAGCCCAGTATCTGGTTGCGAGTTGACTCGTGAATGGGTGCCACAACAATGACCAACACCATCGACAACAAGGTCAGTATGAGCAACGCCAACTGCCTCGGTAAACGTGCCTCGCTGCCCAGGTCCTTGTGGCGAGCCAAAAGAACATAGTGTCCGATCGCCAGGACAACCAGGGCAGTTGGCAGGGCGACAAGCAAAGGGATATAGGACCACATAAAAAACTCCTGCATGGCGTGATGTTACCTCTTCTGTCCGGAAAACATCACCGGATAGTGGTCAGCTTACCGCTATTTTTTCAGGCGCTGTCGATAGTGGCTGCGGCCCTGGGTATCGAGTAAATCAACGGTAAGTGAATGCCCATCCAGGGAAATAGTCGCAAAGCCCCGTTGAGGCTGTACAAACTCGGTGTCGGTGAGCCTCGGTGCTATCGATTTCTCCAGCTTTTCGCCACCCCCGTTGGTGCTCAGGTGCAGGGGTTCGCCGGGTCTTCTCAGCAACTGCTGGAATCGATCATTCGCACTGACATAGAGATCCACATCCAACTGTCTGCAGACTTCAATGAGGCTGTGCATGACGCGTTTTCTGGAGAACGGGTTTTTCGTCAGGCTGCGAGCCGGATAGTGGCCAACCACTATCCGCCATACCGGGTCACCAGCCCGTCGCATCTGCTCACGAAGGAATTGTATCTGCCTGGCGGGTTGTTCGAGCATAGGTACGGTGTCCAGGAATACTAGCCTGGCCAGTACGCGCTCACCCGCATTGCCAAAGTCTACGCTATAAAAAGTGTGCGGCATGTGCCATCTGCCGCTGCCCAGCTTCAGCCTTGCATAGTCCAGTTCCGCGGCGACGTTTCCCTGGTGATCATGGTTGCCCGCCACGGCATAAAAAGGCAGCGCCTCAAGATGTTCGCCGGTGTACAGCTCTTCAAAGCTGGTCCGCCACTGCGGGTCCTGTGTAGAGGCCACGCCCTGTGGATAGAAGTTGTCCCCGGCCTGTACAACAAAGTCAACGGGTTGTCCCGCAGCGACGTTTTCCATGGCACGGGCTATCATGGCGGTGGCCTCATTGTTGTAACCCTGCCTCCCTACCGCCAGAAAAGTCAGCTTGTCTGAAGAGGTCAGCGCTGACGACGCAAGGCCAGCCGGTATCGGCTCGGACCTGCTGCAACCGGCCAGGATGGTGCACAAGGTGACAATAACGAACCAATACCGTTTCATTACCGTCACTGCGATATGCATTTTTTTTCGGCGTCGATTATCGGAACAACCCCAGCGGCGCAATCAGTAGTCGGTCGCCCAGGAATGAACCCATATACACCTTGCCCCGGTGGGCAGTCGCGACCGTGGCAGCACCCATCGGCGGCCCCTGGTGGGAGAAGATCACCCGGCTGTCCATTGTGTCCGGGTCCAAAGCAACGATGTCGAAGGCCATACCGCAGGTGACGCTGTGATCTTTGGTGCAGGCGCGGTAGACCGGCATCTCCATTTTATGACTCGTCAGCCACAGGCGCCCGTCCGGCCCCCAGGCACTGTTGTCCACATGTGGCACGTCCGCCGTTGCTACCAGCCTTTCCTCCACCAGATCGTACTTGTGTATGGCCTTGTCCATGTATTGGTTGATAAAGATATAGCGCTCATCGGCGCTTATCTCGATACCGTTCGTCAAGGCGCCACCGGTGCCCGGCAGCTGCTTCAGGCCGTCGTTGCGATTCCAGCGCCAGACGTCACCGGTTTTAAATCCCGCTATACCGCGCAGTTCGCCCAGAAAGTCGAGTGGGCGGAACATTCGGGTGAAAATAACATCACCATCTGCCGTACCAACCACATCATTAATCAGCGTATTGTCCGCCGGGTAAACACAGCCCTCCCACTGTAATGCAGGCTCCCCCTGGTCAGGCAGTTGCACGGTGAACAGCTCTACCGCTTCGCGACCTCCGTGGTTGACCACCAGATACCGCCAGCTGCCATCTGCCAGCTTTACCAGATGGGTACCATGCGGGCTGATTGCCTCCCCCGGTGGTTCGGTACAACCGGGGTCGCCCTGCGGACCGGTGGGAGATATGGCATCCGCAACCGGGTAGATGGGTAGCCAGCTCTCGTCATTAACATTGAACAGGAGGATGCGTCCCGGGAACGCACCCATATCGCCCAGCTCGCTGAGCAGGAGAAAATCTCCTCCGGGCACAATGGCTATGTCTTCGGGGCTCTGCATGCCGCAAATGGGTCGCAGTGTGCCTTTGTCGAGGCAGTCGGTGATCACTGTGCCCTCGGGTACGCTGCAGCCGGTAAGCCACAGGGCGACCGCGGCGGTTGCCAGGCATCTGGCCGGGTTATTGAGTTTCATGCCTTGTCCATCCTGGCTTGCGGAGAATATTGCCCGTTGGCTTTGTGGGCCGGGTAGCTGGTATCTGGCATTGGCTTTTCCCTGAAAGAAGTGAGAGAACGTTCCACTGGTTGACTAGTACAAAGTATAGAGCCTATTCGTGCAACTTTATTGTTTGACTTGAAGCCTGTTCGCCACCGCGCCCCAAGTCCTGTATAACGGCCCCATGAAAATACCTAAACGTATTCTCCCCCTGGTTGAGGATGGGCTCGTCGACGAGGTGGTGCGTCAGTTGATGAGTGGCAAGGAGGCCACGGTCTACGTGGTGCGCTGCGGCGGAGAGATTCGCTGCGCAAAGGTGTACAAAGAGGCCGCCAAACGCAGCTTCAAGCAGGCGGTGGAATACCGGGAGGGTCGCAAGGAGCGCAACAGCCGTCGAGCGCGGGCTATGGAGAAAGGGTCGAAGTTCGGACGCAAGCAGCAGGAGGAGGCCTGGCATAATGCAGAGGTCGATGCCCTTTATCGCCTGGATCGCGCCGGGGTGCGCGTGCCCACGCCATACGGCTGCTTTGACGGGGTGCTGCTCATGGAGTTGGTTACGGCCGGCAATGGAGAGGTGGCCCCACGTCTCAACGATGTGCACCTCACACCAGAGCAGGCGCGGGAAGACCACGCCGTGATGATGGATTATGTCGTGAAGATGCTCAGTGCCGGATTGGTGCACGGCGACCTGTCCGAATTCAATGTGCTGGTGGATGAGTACGGTCCGGTGATTATCGACCTGCCTCAGGCAGTCGATGCCGCAGCCAACAATCACGCTGAGTCTATGTTGACGCGTGACATTGAGAATATGACTGAGTACTACGGACAATATGCACCGGAACTACTGGGCACCCGCCATGCACAAGAGCTCTGGGCGATATACGAGTCGGGTGAACTCACCCCTGATACAGTGCTCACCGGGCGCTTTGAGGAAGATGAAAGCAGTGCGGACGTAGATGGGCTGATGCTGGAGATCAAGGCAGTCATGGAAGAAGAGCAGGCGCGCCGTGACCGATTGCGCGATGCCGAGGCCGACGAGGAATGACCAACACGGCATTCGACAGTCTCAACCTGGCTCCGGCGCAGCTGCGCAATCTGGCCGATCTTGGTTATAAGGAAATGACGGACATTCAGGCGGCAGCATTGCCAGCCGCCATGGCCGGCGAGGACCTGATTGCCCAGGCCAAGACAGGAAGTGGCAAGACAGCCACGTTTGCCTTGCCGTTGCTTGCCAGGCTGAACCCGCGCGACTTTGGCACCCAGGCGATCGTCCTGTGCCCTACACGCGAGCTTGCCACGCAGGTTGCCACTGAGTTGCGACGATTGGCGCGCTATCAGCAAAATATCAAGATAGTGGTGCTGTGTGGCGGACAATCCATAGGCCCCCAAATTGGCTCCCTGGAACACGGTGCACACATCGTTGTGGGCACGCCAGGGCGTATCAAGGACCACCTGCGCAAGGAAACGCTGTCACTGGACCGGGTTGGCACACTGGTGCTGGATGAGGCTGACCGCATGCTGGACATGGGGTTTATAGAGGATATCGCCGGCATTATCGAGCATACGCCGGACACGCGTCAGACACTGCTCTTTTCCGCCACATACCCCGACGATATCAACAGGCTGAGCAGTCAGTTTCAGCGCAATCCCCGAAGAATATCGGTGGCCGCGCTGCTTGATGACCGCCAGATGGATCAGCGGTTCTTTATCTGCAACGAAAGCGATAAGTTGCATGGCCTGGAGAAATTACTGCATTCCTGCCGGCCGGAGGCCGCCATCATATTCTGCAATACCAAGGAAAGTACCCGCGAAGTGAGCGCCCATCTGGCTGCATCCGGTATAGAGGCGCTTGCACTGAACGGTGATCTCGAACAACGCGACAGGGACCAGGTGCTGGTGCAGTTCAGGCAGCAAAGCTGTCGCATACTGGTGGCGACTGATGTCGCAGCCAGGGGGCTGGATATAGATGGGCTGCCCGCTGTGTTCAATTACGACGTGCCCCGGGATGTGGAAACCTATGTGCATCGCATTGGTCGTACCGGCCGGGCTGGGCAAGCGGGCCTGGCGATGACGCTGATTGCGGAAAACCAGCGCTACAAGCTGGACGCGATCGCAGCTCATCAGCAGAAGCAGCTGCCTCTCGATATGCTGGATGATATCCGTGCCGGCGGCGATGCGTTGCCCCGGCCGTCTTATGCGACTCTGGCTATTGCCGGCGGACGCAAGGACAAGGTTCGGCCGGGAGATATTCTGGGTGCGCTCACCGGCGAAGCGGGTATTGATGGCAAGGCGGTGGGTAAGATAGACGTGATGGAGTATGCAGCCTACGTTGCCGTGCGCAGGGATGTGGCCGCGCAAGCGCTTAAGCGCCTGGCGAACGGGAAAATCAAGGGACGAAAGTTCAAGGTTCGACAGCTACAGGGGCAACCTCGCGCAGCCCGGCGCTAGGTCTTGCGTGACGTGACCGGTACCTACCCGTGTCAGAGGCGCTTTATCTGTAGTGTCTCGCCGCGAAACTCGATGACATCACCAGCGACGATCTTCTTGCGCCGGCGCGTTTCAACCTGGCCGTTGACGCTCACCTGCCCATCGCCAACCAGCAGCTTGGCTTCCCCACCAGAGCCCACCAGACCCTCAAACTTGAGGATCTTGTAAAGCTCTACCGGCTCCCGGTCGATTTCAACTATCTTCATCAGGTTATACCTTGTGGCTGGAGAAGCAGGGACTGCCTGTTATTTGCCTTCAAGCAGTGGGTGATCATCCGGCAGCTGCCGCGTGATCCACAGAGCCAGCTTGTGTTCCATATTGGGGACGCTGATATCCTTCTTGGCCAGCGGTTGAATCAGGCCATCCTCCACCAGCGCTCGATAGATGTATTCTACTTTGAGCTTATGGGAGTCTTTGGCTTCCAGCTCGCCATATCCGCGCTTCTTGACATAGACGGCACCCACAGCGAGCGCTTTTTTAACCAGCTCGGCTTCCTGCTTGTTTTTTGACACAATCGCCTCGGTCTTTTCCGGATGACATGAGGCGATTATTTCACAAACAGCGTGATCCCGCGCTGCATTATTCTGTGGGTTTATCGTGTCTGCCGCGCACAGCCGCACAGCTGTGCGCTGGTTATCAGGCTGCGGCTTCTTCCGTGTTGAGGTCTGCTTGCAGTTCAGCCAGCTGGGTCTCCAACTCGCCAACTTTAGCCTGCAACGTGGCGCGTTCGCTTTTCACTTCATTGAGCGTTTTTTGCAGCAGACTGCTTGCTTTGGTCTGTTCCGCCAGCTTCTTCTTGTTGGCATCCAGATTCTTCTTCATTCGGGCCGGGTCAAACTGCTTCAGCGCCTTGTGCTGTGTGCGTTCTTCGGCAAGGTCCTTCTGTAGCGACTTCACCCGCTTTTTCAGCTCGCTGATCTCTTCCTGCAAGTTACCGGCGCGATTGGTCAGCTCGCGATTCTGACGCTCCACGTGTTGGTTCGCTTCGGCCTTGCTCGACAGGTCGGTGATGACCTCAAGCTGCTTGTCGATGGTCGCTTTCTGGCTTTCTACTGTCGCCTGCAACTCTGCATGCTCGTTTGCCTGGCGTTCTATAGTGGCCGTCTTCTCATCCAGTTGAGCCTGGTATTCTGCCCGGAGCTTCTCTTCCAACTCGATGATCTTTTCCAGCTTGTTGACACTTAACATACCCAATCTCCTCTTCGTTACAGGATTGCACCTGCGCAGCTGAGTACTCCCATAGCCTCAGGTTCGGTGCGTTTACTGCGTGGGCACAAGGCTGTCATTGAGCAGCCGGCCCGGTTCATATAATTTCGTTTTACCAATCAATGCGACGGATCAGCTGGCGCGACGGTTGCCACCACCAGAGTGGGCACGTGCTGCCCCGGAGCGGTTTCCAGCGCCTGGTCTGCCACCGCCCGCGCCGGCGCGCTTCCTGTTGCGACCACCACCATCTCGACTGCCCCTGTTGCCCTGATTGCGGCCGCCGCCACCCCCGCGCCCGTTTTGAATAGGCTCGGCCTTGATGCTTGGGTCAACATCGAAACCCGGTAGGTTTACTTTTTCTATGTCCGTACCCAGCAGTCGCTCAATATCCTTGAGCAGCTTGAGTTCGTCGACACACACCAGTGATATAGCGTGTCCCTCCTGTCCTGCTCGTGCCGTGCGGCCAATGCGATGAACGTAGTCTTCAGCAACGTTTGGCAATTCAAAATTCACCACGTGCGGCAGCTTGTCTATATCAATACCGCGGGCAGCAATGTCTGTCGCTACCAGCACTCTGACGCGGCCTGCCTTGAAGTCCGACAAAGCCCTGGTCCTGGCGCCCTGCGACTTGTTGCCGTGGATGGCTGCGGCGGTGATGCCGTCCTTGTCCAGTTGCTCGGCGAGTTTGTTGGCCACGTGCTTGGTTCGGGTGAAGACCAGCACCTGCTGCCAGTTCTCCTCTCCAATTTTCTGTGAAAGCAGCTCGCGTTTGCGCTTTTTGTCGACCGGATACACCACCTGGCTGACCAACTCGGCCGCTGTGTTCTGTGGAGTAACCTGTATTTCCACCGGTTGGTCGAGAAACTCGGCAGCCAGCAACTTGATCTCCTTGGAAAATGTTGCCGAGAACAAAAGCGTCTGTCTTTCTTCGGGAATAATATTGAGTATTTTGCGTATGTCGCGGATGAACCCCATATCCAGCATCCTGTCTGCTTCATCCAGGATAAGGATTTCTACGCGGGACAGGTCAATGCTGCGCTGCTGCACGTGGTCCAGCAGGCGTCCGGGTGTCGCTACCACTATATCGACGCCCTTTATCAGTTTCTGCTTCTGCGGATTGATGCTTACCCCGCCAAAGATAACGGCTGAACGAAAGGGCAAATAGCAACCGTAGTCGCGCACGCTCTCGTGCACTTGTGCAGCCAGTTCACGTGTTGGGGTGAGTACCAACACCCGCGGATGTCGCTTCTGTCCTTCCTTAGCGCGGGATTGCAGCTGTTGCAGTACGGGAAGCGTAAAACCAGCAGTTTTACCGGTGCCTGTCTGGGCGCCTGCGAGCACATCCTTGCCTTGCAGGACCAGCGGAATAGCCTGTTGCTGAATGGGTGTTGCTGTGTCGTAGCCCTGCTTTTGGACGGCACGCAGCAATTCGGCCGACAGGCCAAGATCTTTGAATAACATGTATGTTTTGCTCCTGATTCTCTCAAAGAGAGCGCCTGACCAAAGATGCGTAATGGCGAAATTGCCGGCAATTGGTTCGGTCCAGGACTGATGTAACTGAGGTGTTCAACGCCCTCAGAGTGAGGGGTTGAGGCATGGCGCAGACCGAAGTGCGTCAAGACGGGCGGCACTATACCAGAGTTGCCGGGAAAAGACAGGTGTAAAGTATAAGTCCCTGTTTATGATGCTGGTCAAAAAGTCGGTGTCACCGCTGTTGCTTCTTCGTCGAGTAAAGTGGTTGGCATGCGCTTGGTGGTATCATCGCCGCTGTGGATAGGGCGCGCACTAGCGACTGGAGTAAGTGCCTTGCCTACCGCAGCTCTCACAACACGAAACAGGCCCCGGAAGAATCAGCCTATGTCATCTTACGATTCAGTTCGCCTCAACAAGTTTATCAGCGACTCGGGGTATTGCTCGCGCAGGGAAGCGGACAAGTTGATTGCCAGTAATCAGGTGAAAGTGAATGGCAGGCGACCTGAGCTGGGCACGCGGATAGATCCCGGTGATGTCGTCGAGGTTTGCGGTCAAGTTATACAAGGCAGATTCGAGGACAAGTCTGACCGTGTGTACATTGCCTATAACAAACCCGTTGGTATTACCTGTACCACTGAACAGACAGTGAAAGGCAATATTGTTGATGCTATCGATCACGATCACCGCATTTTTCCGATTGGTCGCCTGGACAAACCTTCCGAGGGCCTGATTCTGCTCACCAGCGACGGTGATATCGTCAATAAAATACTGCGAGCAGAAAATGCGCACGAGAAGGAGTATCTGGTTTCGGTCAACAAACCCCTGGCACCCGGGTTCGTCGAAAAGATGTCCCGGGGGGTGCCAATACTGGATACAGTAACCCGGCCCTGCAAGGTTAGAGCGGTAGGCAAGTCGGCTTTTCGGATCACCCTCACGCAAGGACTCAATCGGCAGATTCGTCGTATGTGCGAATATCTCGGCTATGAGGTCAGGCAGTTGGTCAGGCTGCGCATTATGAATGTCGAGCTTGGGCGTTTGAAACCCGGGCAATGGCGCAATCTTACCCGTCAGGAGATGGAGCAGATTCACGCCGCCATTGCCAACTCCAGAAGCGAGTCGGGTGGCGGGGCGGCGCAACCGGCAAGAAACAGGATGCAGACCGGGAAAAAAGCAAGAGCCGGGGGCCCACAGGCAAATACAGCAAGAAAACCGGCCGGCAAGTCGCGCCAGTCCGCGGGACATGCGGGCCGCAACAGCGACAAAAAGAACGAGGGCAGGGGAAGCAAGCGAGGGGAGGGTAGGAGACCTGGCCGGCCGGCGTCGAAGAAGTCGCCCCCGGGTGGCAAGCGACGCAAATAGCCATACGACACGCTTCCTTACCAATGAATACTTCTGAGCAGTTCTACGATGTGATCATACTCGGCGCTGGCGCGTCAGGCTTGATGTGTGCGGCTGTGGCAGGGCGCCGTGGCCTGTCTGTGCTGGTATTGGAAAAAGCCAACAAGGTCGGCAAGAAGATCCTGATGTCCGGAGGTGGACGCTGCAACTTCACCAATTATTTTGTAGAGCCTGATAACTTTATCTCGTCCAACCCGCACTTTTGTAAGTCAGCCCTCAAGCAGTTCACAGCATGGGACTTTATCGCCATGGTGGAACGGCATGGGATAGAGTATGAAGAGCGCAGGCACAGCCAGCTTTTCTGCGTGGGCTCCGCGAAGGAGATACTCGCGATGTTGCTTGCAGAATGCGATGACGCCGGTGTTATTGTTCAAAGCAGAAGCAGTGTGGGCAGCGTTACCAGCCTGGACTCGGGGGCCGGCGTCTCGCCCGGCGCGCGGGCGCGTTATCAGGTGGCAGTAGCGCAAGCCGGGCAGTCCCGTTTGCTATCCTGTCGATCACTGGTAGTGGCAACTGGTGCTTTATCGATCCCGACTCTGGGAGGTAGCGGCTATGGCTACGAACTGGCGCGGCAGTTTTCACTGCCGGTCACGGAGCGGCGTGCCGGCCTTGTGCCGTTCATGTTCAGCGATTCACTCAAGCCACTGTGTGAACGTCTTTCCGGGCTCGCGCTGGAAGTTGAGTTGAGCTGCGGGGACCATTCGTTCCTTGAGAACATACTGTTTACCCACAGGGGTATCAGCGGGCCTGCGGCCTTGCAGGTATCCAACTACTGGTTTCCGGGCGACGAGCTTATTATCAACCTGTTACCGGTAACAGATGCCACCGCCTGGCTGCTGCAGGAGAAGCGAATGTCGGGTAGGAGCCTGCTCAGAAGCAGGCTTCAGCAGCGCCTGTCCAGGCCCCTGGTAACCGAGTTGCAGGCGCTATGGTGGGCTGACTTTGCTGAAAAACCCCTGGCTGAATACACCGATCAGCGTCTGGCACTTATAGGCCAGCGCCTCAATAGCTGGCACGTAAAACCGTCGGCAAGCGAAGGTTACCGAACGGCGGAGGTGACGCTTGGCGGTGTGGATACAGATGCCCTTGATTCCAAAACCATGGAGACACGACAACACCCCGGACTCTTCTTCGTCGGGGAGGTGGTGGACGTAAGTGGACATCTTGGGGGTTTCAACTTCCAGTGGGCCTGGTCCTCTGCCTACGTCGCTGGGTCAAACTGCTGAAACCAGGCGCAGCGGCCGTACGCCAGGGCAGGCACTATAGGCAGACTGCAAGGTTACAGCGGCGAGCGCTTGCTCCCCTGTCCTCGTCAGTTCAAGGTTAGGATTCGCCTGGAATATTTAGTAATTAAAGTATATTATATATTTTAGTTATTAACGTCGGGGCATCCGTTTGTCAGCCAACTTCCAGAGCAGTTGCGCTTATCTGATACATGATACTGGCCAGGCCTTTCGTCGAAGGTTTGGCCGGCAAATTGCGAGCCTGGGCTTTACTCAAACCCATTGGCGCATTCTCGGTTTTTTGAACCGTACAGGGCCGATTGGTCAGTCCCGGATTGCGGAATTACTGGTGTTGCACAAAGTCCCGGTGGGTATCGCGCTCAACGAACTGGAACGAGAGGGTTGGATTACCCGTGTTCCCATGGCGGCAGATCGGCGCGCCCGGGTGGTGGAGCTGGCGCCGCGTGCGCAGCCGGTTGTTGCCAATCTGAAAGCAGAGTTCGATGCGCTGGAAGCGAGAATGATGGCCAGTCTTGGTCACCAGGCCGCACGCCGCCTGCCCAAAGCACTACGCAAGATCAGGGATGCATTGCGCGATGAGTCTCTGGAGAACATCGAGGTAAAGGACGAGTCGCCGCTCTGGTTGTTGCTTGACTGCTCCCGCCACTTGATGCGCAGGCTGGATGTTCGCCTGGAAGGCCTGGGTTTTACGCGCACACAGTGGTTTGTGCTCAACGCCTTGTACCACGCCGGCGACCAGACACAGACAGACCTGGCACGGCAGCTGGACATGTCGGCAGCCCAGCTGGGTAAGTTGCTCGATCAGCTGCAGCAGGAGGGCTGGATAGAGCGTCATCCAGATTTACTCGACAGGCGAGTAAAGCGCCTTGATATACGACCAGAACAACGGCGCAAGATTGCCAGCATACGCCGTCAGTTCGATCACAGTCACAACACATTATTGGACGTTCTTGACACGGCTGATCGCGGCGAGCTTGCGCGCAGCCTCGAGTGCTTGAGGTCGTACCTGAGGAAAGATTGCGCATGACCGCATCAGATAGCGTAAAGACCGCTGACCAGGAAGCCACGTACCCGGAAGATGGAAGAGGGAAGCGACGCATTCAGGGTGTTGCATTAGTCTTTGCGGTAGCAGTGATGCTGGCCCTGGCGGGTTACTGGATACAGCAGCGCGCGACGCATGTGTACAGTGACGATGCAAGAATCGCTTCACGCATGATCGAGGTGAGCGCGGAGGCCGCCGGTCAACTGGTTGCCTTTTCCATAGAGCAGGGTCAGGCAATTGCATCGGGAGACCTTATTGCCCAGATAGACGATAGTGAGGCCCGTTTCTTGTTGGCCGAGCTGCAATCTGAACTGGATGCCAGCCTGACCAGTTCCCACAAACTGCAGGCGCAGATTGAGCAGGTAACGCAGAGCACCGGGGGCTCACTACAGGCTGCCGAATCGAAACTGCAGGCTGCCCTCGCTTCGCAGGAAGCGGCACGCTTTGACCTGGAGCTCAAGCGCAGCGAATGGGAGCGCGCCAACACCTTGTTGGAACGGAAGATTATCTCCGCGCAAAGCTGGGAAAACGCGCGCAATGCTGAGCATCAGGCAGCCCAGGCACTGCAGCGCGCGACTGCCGACGTTGCCAACGCCCGCGCCGTGGTACTGGAGGCTCAGGCAGCACAGTCAGGGTTGAAGGTGCTTGCCCAGGAGCGTGTCGCCCTGGAGCACGAGCAAAGCCGGATCAGGGCCCGCATCAGCAGACAACAGGTGGTAGTGGACAAGCTGCGCATAACGGCGCCTGAGTCGGGGATCGTCGACAAGTCATTCGTAGACCAGGGAGAGTATGTTGTGCCCGGCCAGAGACTGGTTTTAATACACAATCCCGAGCGTCTGTGGGTGGCTGCCAATATCAAGGAAACGGAGATTCGACACCTGAAACTGGGTACCAAGGCGACACTGGAGCTGGACAGTTACCCGGGACAGGCATTTTCAGGAGAAGTGTTCGAGATAGGCGGTGCGGCAACCAGTCAGTTCTCGCTCCTGCCCAGTGCCAATCCCAGCGGCAACTTCACCAAGGTGACGCAACGTATCCCTATCAAGATCTCGATTGATCAGGTAGAGCAGCGACTACTGCCTGGCATGATGGTTGAGGTGGCCCTTGAGCTCGAATGACACAGAGGAATATATTGCGACGCTTACTGCGGGAGATGAGTTCAAAGGCCTGTTTCGTCGCTACGGACTGAGGTACCGCTGGTACGCGGTAATAGCCATTGTCTCAGGCAACATCGCTGCAGTATTGGCCAGCACCATCATCAACGTTGCCATTCCCTCCATCATGGGGGCCTTCGGTATAGGGCAGGAAGAAGCACAGTGGTTGTCGACGGCGAATCTTGCAGCCTGCACCATCGCCATGCTCTGCGGTAGCTGGTGTGTGCAGGCTGTCGGTCTGCGGGGAACCGTTTTCTGGATGATGGTATTGTTTCTGGCAGGGTCTGTTCTGGGAGGTCTGGCGGCCAATCCGGAGGTAATGATTGTGGCCAGAGTACTGCAAGGCATTCCCGCAGGCCTGCTGATGCCACTGTCCATCACCATTATTTTCCAGGTTTTTCCAAGCGGCAAGCAGGGCGTGGCTATGGGCATCAGCGCCATTGGCATTGTTCTGGCGCCGGCGGTCGGGCCTGCCTTGGGTGGTCTGGCGGTGGATATGTTCAGTTGGCGGTACGTGTTCTTCTTTGGTATTCCCTTTTCCCTTTTTACGATGGTTCTGGCTGTATTCTTTCTGCCCGGGCGCGCCCTAAAGCAGGCGTTGCCCGCATTTGATACGCTCGGTCTGGGGCTATTAATCGTCGCAGTGACTGCCTTGCTGATTGCCTTGAGCAATGGTGAACGAGATGGCTGGTCCTCGGACTTCATTGTGTCACTCTTCTGCCTGTTTGCCGTCTTTGCTGCACTTTTTGCCTATCGGCAATTGGTCTGTTCACACCCATTGCTCAATCTGACCCTGTTCCTGCAACGCCAGTTTCTGGTTATGTCAGCCATCGGTTTTCTGTTTGGCGCAGGTTTGTATGCGTCAACGTACCTGGTGCCACTGTTCTTGCAATTGGTTCAGCATATGTCGCCCACTGAAGCCGGCGCGCTGCTGATGCCGGCGGGGTTTGTGATGGTGTTAATCTTTCCTCTGTCTGGCCGACTTGCCGACCTGATGGATCTGCGCCTAATCATGACCGTTGGGGTGGGTTTTTTTGCCTTTTCCTTCAGTCTGATGGCAGGGGCTGGTGCCGGGACCAGTTTCTGGACATTCGCCTGCTGGGTTATGATAAGCCGGGTAGGCATAGGTCTGGTTATGCCCGCGTTACAGATGGGGGCATTACAGGGGATTGAGCCCCGGCACCTGACGCAGGCATCGGGCGCGTTCAGTTTCATCCGCCAGATGGGCGGCGTTTTCGGAGTCAATCTCAGCTCCGTGTTTCTGGATCATCGAACCAGCTTCCACTTTCAAGCCCTGGCCGACACGCAGCGTTACGACAACGGCCTGACGACATCATCACTTTTGATGCTGGAGCGCTACGCAACGAGCCTTGGGCACGTGGGCGTGGAGAGCTGGAACATGGCACTGCTGCAACTGGGGCTGCTGGTTCAGGCTGAAGCACTGATCGTAGGTTTCCGGGATAGTTTCATGATTCTAGCGGCGGTTTTCATCGCGACACTTGTTCCGGTTTGGCTGCTTCGATCAAAGCACCCAACGGCGAAGTCGGCTATCTGATCAATGCTTGCTTCGCGCAACGCAACCAACCCCGTGATGCTGTGCCAGGGAACTAGCAGAGAGCGCGGTGTCGTAGAGGGCGCGCTTATAGACTTGCTACGCAAGCCTGTCTATTCTTGTTGATCCCGTCCCTATTGGCATCCGCTTCCATGACTACAAACAGTTTTAGCCCCAGGTATCGCGCCTGGGTCCTGTTCATTCTGTGGGTGACCTACATACTCAATTTTGTTGATCGGCAGCTGGTTACTATTCTGCTGGAACCGATCAAGCTGGAATTTGGTGCCAGCGACACGGCCATGGGTTTTATGACCGGGTTTGCGTTTGCGCTGTTTTATGCGAGTTTGGGTGTCCCGGTAGCGCGTCTCGCTGACCGTTGGTCCCGGCGCAACGTTATCGCTATTTCAGTGGGATTGTGGAGTGCAATGACAGCCCTGTGTGGCATGGCCGGGAGCTTCTGGCAGCTCGCGCTGGCGAGAGTGGGCGTGGGCATAGGTGAAGCGGGTGGCACGCCACCCTCACACAGCTTGCTCGCTGACTACTTCCCTCCCCAGCAACGCGCGACGGCTTTGAGCATTCACGCGACCGCCACGCAGTTCGGTATTCTTATCGGCATGCTGGGCGGTGCCATTGTGGCGGCTGAGTATGGTTGGCGGATGGCGTTTATATTCTTTGGTATCCCCGGAATAATTGTTGCGCTGTTGGTGGCGTTCACCGTGAGGGAGCCAGCCCGGCATACGCCCCTTGGCACTACCAGTATGCTGGAAGACATCAGGCATATCTGGGCTTTGCCCGGCTTCTCGTTGATCGCGATGGCCGGTGCCACGACCGCTCTGGCTGCCTATGGCCTGGGTACCTGGTCGCCCAGCTTTTTGATGCGTACGCACGGCCTGAGCCTCGTGGAAACCGGGTTTCTGCTGGGCGGTGCAGGAGCGGTGAGTGGCATTGTCGGTGCTGTGACAGGCGGCATCCTCTGTGACCGGCTGAGCAAACGCGACAAGCGTTGGCAGCTTTGGCTGCCGGCTGCCGGGGCCTTCGCCACGGCTCCGCTGATGCTGTGCTTTCTGCTTTGGCCTGAGTCGCAGCAGTTTGCCGTGGCAGGCTCACTGGTACCGGTTGCCATTATCTTTACGCTGCTGGGCGGGGTGGTCGCTGCGTTCTGGATTGGTCCAACCTACGCGGCAATACAAACTCTGGCGCCAGGTAATATGCGCGCACAGGCTGCGGCCATTTTCATGTTCATGTTCAACCTTGTGGGTATGGGGCTGGGGCCGCTGGTGATCGGCATGTTAAGTGACGCCCTGGAACCTTTTTACGGTACGGATAGCTTGCGCTACGCCATGTCTATCAGCCTGTCACTGGTACTGTTGGGTGGTTTCCTGTTCCTGCGCGCTGCACCGAAGTATGTCTCTGCAAGTCAGTGAGCCAGCCCCAGGGCTTGGTTAAAGCACAGGCTAATGCCGCTGCAGTCAGGAGGTCAGGTCCAGGCGCATGATCACCTCACCGTCTACCGTGTCACCGGTTTCAACAAAACCCAGCCCTCGGTAGAAATTGGCAGGCCCCTGCTCGTGGTCAATATAACTCAGCAGCAGTTCCGTCGCTTCCGGTCGTGTCCGCACATAGTTCACCACCTGCTCCATCGCCCTGGCGCCTATGCCCCGGCGCTGAAAATGCGGAGCAATCATCAATCTCCAGAGAAAATACTCAGGCTTGGTATCGTCATCGTCCAGCATGACAAATCCTGCGGGGCTGTTCCCGACATAGATAGCGCGATACCAGGCGTGGGGATGAAACAGTGCCTCAGCCAGAGAATAGGCGTTCGGCGCGACAAAGGTATTTTGCGGGTAGCTCACCAGTTCGCTGAGTAAGCATATTCCGGTAACCGTTCTGGAGTTTATCTGCTGCAGGCTGACGTCTGTGCCGGGCTTCATGCGCGCAGTAATCCTCGCCTGCAGTGACTGCAGCGAAGTGGTAAAGCGCGCCTCAAGCGACGGGCGCTCTGCCACGGCTTCGCGAATGATGTGCAGCCCGGTAGGCCACCAGTGGCTGTCGTGGTCATCGGGCGCCATTAGCTCTCGCAGCACAACGCGCTCAGCGAAATTAATCCGGTAGATGAATTCTGGCGGATAAGTGGAGCGCAGGCAGTTTACTGCGTCTATCAATTCTTCCACCCGTGCAGCAAGGTCCCGTGGAAGTTCACTGGCGCGGAACTGGTCTACAAGTTGTCCGTTGTTCACACGGGGCTTCCCGCTGCACTGAGGTAGTGCACGCTGAATAGCTGCTGTTGGTCCAGCCAGCTTGCCTGCATCGACATTCCGGCTTCAGCGGCCAGCTCGGCGAAGCCTTCTACTGTATATTTGTAGGAGTTTTCTGTGTGGATCGTCTCGCCAGCGTCGAACTCAATATACTGGCCATTGCAGCGTACCGCTTGCACGGAATCGCTCACCAGATGCATCTCGATTCGCTTTTCAGCTTCGTTGTACCAGGCTTTGTGGCTGAAACGGCCTTCATCGAACTCGGCATCGAGTATTTCGTTGAGACGGCTGAGAACGTTCAGATTGAAGCGTGCGGTAACGCCGCTGGTATCGTTATAGGCCGCGTGTAGACGTTGACTGGACTTGTGCAGATCAACACCTATAAGCAGCCCCCCATCCTCACCAATAAGGTGACGGACTTTCTTCAGAAAGATCGTTGCTGCCTGAGGTTCCAGGTTGCCAATGGTAGAACCCGGGTAGAAAACCACCCGTTTGCCGGCCGGAAGGTTATCCGGGAAAGGCCAGTCCTGATTAAAGTCGGCGCAGATCGCCATGATCTGCAGCCAGGGATACTCATGTCCCAGTTGCACTGCGGTTTCGCGCAGGAAGTCTGCGGAGATGTCCAGCGGCAGATACGCCGCTGGCCGCAGTGTGTCCAGCAGCAGCCTGGCTTTTTCGCAGCTGCCGCTACCGGGTTCGATAAACAGGCAGCCGTCGCCGCAGTGCTGTGCGATTGCCTGCTGGTTTGCCTTCAGAATGCCTATCTCCGTGCGCGTAGGATAGTACTCGGGCAACTCGGTAATCTGTTCAAACAGTTGTGAACCGGCAGCGTCGTAGAACCATTTAGGGTCTACCTTCTTTTGAGTCTGTCGCAGCCCCGCAAGCAGCTCGCTGCGACTGTTGCCAAGCGCCGGTTGTGCGTCGTAAAACTCAACGTTGGGAGCGACGACTCTGGCTTGATCCTGCATGCTATTTTTTTCCTTGTTCAAGATTCGCTGTTTCGCGCCAGGCGAATGCCGCTGAACTGCCAGCGATCCGGTGGGTAAAAGAAGTTGCGGTAACTGCAGCGCACGTGTTCCGCCTTGGATACGCAGGACCCACCCCGGAGCACCCACTGGTTACTCATGAATTTGCCATTGTACTCGCCGATCGCACCAGCTGATGGTTCGTAGCCTGGGTAGGGAGAGTAAGCGCTTTGGGTCCACTGCCAGCAGTCACCGTACAACTGTTGCAAGCCGCTGCCGCTCGCGGGCCGTGGATGATAGTGGCCACTGTCTACACCCTGCGCCGGAGGTGCGGACTTCGCCGCAGCCAATTCCCACTCGTGTTCTGTTGGTAGCCTTGCACCAGCCCAGCGGGCGTAGGCATCCGCCTCATAGCCGCTGATATGGCAAACGGGGTTCGACGGTGATCTTGTCTGCACGCCGTGCAGCGTGTATTCCAGCGACTCGCCATCGCGGTCAATCCAGTAGAGAGGTGCTTGCCAGTTTCCCGTCTGTGCGCTGTCCCAACCGTCCGCCAGCCAGAGTTCAGGGCGTCGATAACCGCCGTCATCGATGAATGCGCTGAACTCTTCATTGGTAACCAGGCGACTGGCGAGTTCAAACGGTTGCAGGAAGACTTGATGGCGTGGCAACTCATTGTCAAAGCAGAAGCCGTCGCCGTCATAACCCGTCGCTACCAGGCCTCCGGCGTACGCCAGCCAGGCTATGGCGTGGCTGGCACTTGAGGGCGCTTCGGGCTTCGGGAGATAGGCCGGAAGTAATGGATTGACCGAGAAAGAGTATTTCAAGTCAGTAAAAAACAGTTCCTGATGCTGGCGTTCATGCTCTATACCCAGCTCAATACGTTGCCGTATTGCGTTACTGTCAGCAGGGCTCTGTTGCGTCAGCAGTCGCCCTATAGCGGCGTCGACGTGCTCGCGGTAATGGTGAATCTCCTCAGTGGTGGGCCGAGTTAGCAGGCCGCGCCGCGGCCTGGGGAATTGCTCGCCTATGCCGTTGTAGTAGGAGTTGAACAGCACTTCATAACGTTCCTCCGGCGTGTGGTAATCCTGCAGGAAAGGCTTGAGCAGGAAGGTCTCAAAAAACCAGGTGGTATGAGCAAGGTGCCATTTTGGCGGGCTGGTGAAAGCCTCTGCCTGCAGGCTGTAGTCTTCCGGCAGAAGTGGCTCGCAGAACGCCAGGGATTGTGCCCGTGTGTCGCGAAATCGTTGCAGCAGTTGTGAAGTCATGCTTCGCTGTCTCCTGTTACTGCCGCAACCCGGCCACCTACCCAGGTGCGGTTATTCCGGAAGCGACTATGTAGCCAGCCGCCAGCGGGGGAGCACTGTAGAGCAGTGAGCTCTGGTCCCAGGCCGCGGTCTTGCCAGTATGCCGACAGCACCCGCATTGCCGAGCCAGTGGCGGTATCTTCCGGGTTGCCATACTGTGGCGCAAAGTAGCGGTAGTGAATATTCTCCGGGCTACGCCCAGGGCTGGATTGGCAGGTGAGCACCAGGGCGCGCCGGGTGTGCGCCGCGAGTGCATCACCCGGCCCCGGTATCGCTCTCAAGTCCGTATCCAGTTGTGTTTCCACTATCAGGTAGCCGTCTTCCGGGCCGGCGAGCGCCGCGTGAAGTGGCACTACCCCCAGTAGCTGATTCGTCCAATCAGGTGCCTGTATTGTGTTTATCTCCGGCGTAGTAAAGGCCAGCCATATCAGGCCTTCTGACCTGCAACAGGGGATGTCCTGCTCGCCTGCCTGCAGTGTGCCCGGCGTTCCCCAGACTCCAGTCCACATTGACGCACAGCTCAATAGACCGTGGCCGCAGCACTGAATGAGAAGTCCTGATGGTCCCCAGCAACGCACGGCAGCACGCCTGTTTCCCGCCGGCCAGGTAACGCACTGTGTTGTCCCGGTCGCGTTTGGAGCGGTTTCGGGGGCAGCGTGCGCGGGAATAACCAGGCAGGCGTTGCCGCGTGCGCCTGCGCTAGATCCGTCAGTGGGATGGCGGCAGAATGCATGGAACTGCAGGGCTGGTGGTAAAGAAAGGATGGTTTGTCTGCCGGTGGGCTTAATCATTAGACTGAAAGGATAGCAGTTTTTCCGGGGTTTATACGCCCAACGGCTCAATTGAGCAGATGTGAAGGTACAACAGCGCGCTCTATCCATTCGAAGATCAGCTCTGCTGCTATAGCCAGAGCCGCAGCAGGCAGGGCGCCTTCCAGAATCAGCCGGTTTTCGTTCAGGTTGAGCCCGGTAATTATCGGTTCCCCAAGGCCTCCCGCTCCCACAAACGCAGCGAGGGTCGCAGTGCCAATGCTGACTATGGCGGCGGTTTTTATCCCTGCAAGCAGCGTTGGCATTGCCAGCGGCAGTTCAATGTGCCACAAGCGCTGCAAATCGGTGAGGCCCATCCCCCTGGCAACCTGGCTCAGCAGAGGGTCGACGCTGAACAAGCCGATGAGTGTGTTGCGAATAATCGGCAGCAGTGAGTACAGAAATAGCGCAATGATCGCCGGGGCCTCTCCCAGCCCGACCAATGGAATCAGCAGGGCCAGTAAAGCCAGCGCGGGTATGGTCTGTATCAGTCCGCTCACGTAAAGCAGCGCCCGGGCAGCCCTGTTAAAACGCGACAGTAGCAATGCGACGGGAATGGCCAGGGCACAGGCAAGAAGCAGTGCGATACCGGTCAGCTTAAGATGAGTGAGCGTGTACCCGAGCACGCGTTCGCTGCGCGTTCTGGCCACGTGGGCCGGGGCGGAAATCAGCCCCTGCTCGCGCAGGAAGGTGCTGGCTGCAGCTGCCGGCGACATGCCTTTACTGGCCACGGCATTGTTCAGGCTCTGCATCGTGTCCCGGTCGATCAGCGAGTTCAGGCGTGCAAGTGCCTGGGCTGCCTCGGGTGGGAGGTCGCTTCTGGCGAGCAGCACTGCGCTGTAGTCCGGGAAGAAGTTGCGGTTGTCCTGCAACAGTAAAAGGTCGCGCACCCCCAGTTCGCCGTCGGTTGTATAGGCGTCGGTAATGTCCAACTGGCCAGCCTCAATCGCGGCATAGGCCAGAGCATGTTCTATCCCCGTCGGCTGCAGACCCAGCTGATATGCCTGGCGCAGCGCCGGCCAGCCATCCTCGCGACTGAGAAATTCGTGTGAGAAGGCCGTGCGCAACCCGGGGTGTTCGCCCAGGTCACTGATGAAACGCAGCCCTGACGCACGTGCAACGGGCCCCGATACGGCTATGGCATAGCTGTTATCAAAGCCCAGAAAAACCTGCAACTCGAGTTTCTCTGCCCGCAGCGCCGCGACCAATTGAGCCGCATCCAGCCCGGGCTTTCCCAGTATCGCCTGGGTAAGCGTGCCGGTGTACTCGGGGTAAATGTCGATGGCGCCAAGCTTCAGTGCCTCGTAGGCCACCAGCGTGCCGCCAAGGCCCAGCTTGCGCTCTACCGTGAAGCCGGAGTTTTCCAGGAGTTGCGCCGCCACCTCGCCCAGAATATAGCTTTCGCTGAAGGTCTTTGAGCCTATGCGCAGTGGCTGTTCTGCGGTTGGTGCATTCGCAGCGCCGGCGAGGGCGACGCCCATTGCCAGTAGCACCAGACCAACCGTCAGGGAAAAATGTCGCATCAGGGTGCCTCGATCAGTAGTTGTCGCAGAATCGCTTGCGGATCTTGTCCGGGGTGCTGGCTGAGCAGGTCTGCGCTGCTCAGGCGGTGCAGAATCCTGCCTGCCTGCATGACAACGATGTGTTCAGCAAGTAACACGGCCTCACGCATATCGTGCGTGACCAGTACAGTGGTACTGGGCTCGGCCTGGTGCAGAGCGAGAAGCTGGTGCTGTATATCCTCCCTGGTGATCGGGTCTATGGCGGCGAAAGGCTCATCCAGTAACAGCACCTCGGGTTGCAACATCATCGCCCGGCACAGGCCTACCCGTTGTTGTTGCCCGCCGCTGAGTTGATGAGGGTAGCGGTCCAGATGTTCTGGTCGCAACTGACTCAGGGTCATCAGTTGTTCGCAGCGCGCGTTTAGCTGTGGCTCGCTTCTTCCCTCCAGCCTGGCCAGCAGCGTGATATTTTGCCGCGCTGTCAGGTGCGGGAACAGGCCGTTCCCCTGCACCGCGTAGCCCAGTCTGCGTCGCAGGGCTGGTAGGGCATTGTAGTTTATAGCCTCGCCAAACAGCTGAACTTCTCCGCTGTCAGGGCGTATCAGGCCATTACACAGCTTGAGCAGTGAGGACTTGCCACAGCCGCTGGCGCCTATAACAGCGGTGATGGCGTTGTCGGGGAATTCGAGACTCACGTTATCCAGCGCGATGGCACTGCCGTAACGCTTACTGGCTGATGTTATGCGCAGTGCTGTCATGTCTGCTCTTTGCCATACCTGTTCAGTCGAATGGGTACTGCTCGATAGAGGTTTGCAAGGTTTCTTCCAGCGTTGCCAGGAACGGCCTGAAGTTGCGCCACTGTTCGACGCCTGCCTGGTAAATAGGCTGCCTGACTTGTTCCGAGCTGGCTGTGCGCACTGCGCGCTCCGTATTGTAGAAGTCCAGACAGGATGGCTCGAAAGGCAACCCGCAGTATTCCAGTAAGCGCAACACCTCGCTCTCCAGGTCTGCCACCACATTCTCATAGTGAACCCGCAGTACGCTCCCGGGCGATACCTGGTCCCAGTGCTCCATCAGGGCAACATAGTCATTGTAGTAGCGGCCAAAATCGACCAGGTCGTAGCTGAATTCCTGGCCCTCTGCGAAAAGCTGCTTGAATCCGCTGAAACAGCAGGCCATGGGGTGTCTGCGCGCGTCAATGATCTTTGCGTTGGGCAGCATCAGTTTGATGAGGCCGATATGCCTGAAGTTGTTGGGCATCTTGTCGATGAAAAAAGCGGCCTTCTGGCGGTGTATACGAGTGTCGTCCATGTACTGCTCGCCGAGGGACCGCAGTTCCTCATCACTGAGGTCGCTGAGCAGATCCGGGTAGTGCCTGTCACCCCCGTTCCGGCCCTGAAGACGCAGTTTTTGCGCGGTGGACAGTATATTGGGCAGCTCCAGCGTGCCATCTACCTGACTGTGAGAAGAAAGAATCTGCTCAAGCAGTGTAGAACCCGCTCTGGGAAGTCCAAGGATAAAGATTGGGTCCGGTGCGGGGCAGCCGGCTCCGGCTCGCTCTGCCAGCACTTCAGCTGTGAAGTATGCCCGTTGTGCAGCCAGCTCTTGCGTCATTTTATCGGCGTCATAGCTGCTCTGCTGGCGCTTCAACCGGTTGCCCTGCGCATAGTAGTCAAACGAGCGAGCGTAATCCTGCTCATCCTCGAAAGCTTTACCAAGCGCGAATGCCAGATGCAGCCTGCTGGCGGGGCCCAGCTCCTCGCGCTGCTCCAGCGCCAGCATTGCTGATATTTCAGCTGTTTCAAACCGGTAGGTCTTCAGGTTGGAGAGCGCATAGTATGCTTCACCGTGCCAGGGGTTGGATGCGGTTGCCGCGCGATAACTTTCTATGGCCTCCTCCTGCCTGCCACAGGTCTTCAGCGCGTGACCGCGTGAGGTGAGAGTGATCGCGTCACCGGGCAGTTTTTCCAGTACTGCGTCAAACAGCTGCAAGGCGCTCTCGTAGTCGCCCATCTGCATTTGTTCGATCGCGTAAAGCGACATCAATTGGGGGTTATTGGGTTGCTCCCGGTAAAGCTTTTCTGCTGCGGTAAGCGCAGCGGTAAATTTCTGTCGCTTGCGCAGTACGCCTACGAAATCAATCTTTACCTGGGTGTTGTCCGGTTCAAACTCCGCCGCGCTCTCCAGTAAATACTCCGCGTCTTCCAGCGCGCCAAACTGCACCGCAAGCTCTGCCAGCAGGCGCATCGCTTCCACGTGAGTCGGGTCGGCTCGCAGGAACTTGCGGCACAGCTTTTCGGCTTTCAGCAGTTTGCCCTGGGCCATCAGGTCTCTTACGGCTACCAGGGCTTTGGGCATAGTCTGCAGTCGCTGCACCTGGGCAAGCGCCTGCTGCGCCTCTTGAGGGCGACCCAGTTTGCTCAGGATCTGGTATTGCTTGCGCCAGCTCGCCAGCAGCGCCGGGTTGAGTTGGCTTGCGTTGGCAAACGCTGCCAGAGCTTTGTCCGGATTGTTCAAGGCAAGATGAAGGTGGCCTTGCTCCTGAAAGGCTCGACCCCTGTCCAGGGAACACGACATCAGTGCATTCAGGGCCGCTTGTGCCTGCTCGTAGTCGCCAGTGTACCGGTAGCAAACCGCTGCCATGTACAAGGCTTCGGCATCATCGGGGTCGATCGAGAGTAGTTTGTCGATATCAGTAAGCGCACTGGCGAAATCGCCTGAGGCAATTTTTTTCTGGATATCAACGGGCCTGGGTTCATCCGCAGCTGAGGTCATGAGAAACCCTGGGGGGCAGTGTATCAAGGTCCCGGCATTTTAACGCCGGGACCACTGCGTTGCGAGGGGGCGATCAGAAGTCGTAGGCGAAGCGCAGTCCTATGGTGCGTGGCCTCGCTATTGTGACTCTATCGCGGTTGAAGATGGCATTACCCGACAGCTCGGCTCGTTGGTCGGTGAGATTCTCCACGTAAATCTCCGCAGTCCACTGGTCGTCTGAGATGCCGGCGGTAGCGCCCATCAGGTACCAGCTGTCCAGCCGGATGTTGTTCGCTGCCACGATGTCGGTATTTACTTCATCCGAGTAGCTAACGTAAGACATCACATGCGCCAGTCTGCCGCTGACCAGGTCCCATTCATACCGCGCGTTCAAGCTCGCCTGGAATTCTGGCGCGAAGGCCAACTCATCGCCTTCACGCACGAAGTTGGTCACAAAACTTTCGGTGATTTCGGTGTCCAGCCAGGAAAAACTGCCCCCCACGGTGAGTCCGGTGGCAAACGCGGGAAGCCAGGTGATGTCGCCCTCTACGCCGGTAACCTCGGCGTCCACGGCGTTGTCAGAGAAGAACAGGTTGGTGATGCTTGGGTCGAAGATACCAATTTGCAAATTTTCGATTTCAACGAAAAAGATGTCGCCGTTGAAGCGCAGCGAGGCATCGAGAAGGTCAAGCTTCCAGCCCAGCTCGTAGTTGGTCACGTCGTCTGTATCGAAGGCAAACGGCACGGTATAGCTGCCGTCCTGGGAGACCGAGCCGCCGGGGCGGTTAAGGAAACCCGGGCGATAGCCCTCAGACCAGGTCACGTAGTAGAGCTGGTTGGCGTCAGGTGTCCAGGTCAGGCTGACCTTGCCGATGACACCGTCGGTTTCGGCTTTGTCGTTCTCGCCGCTGAATATTTCGTCCAGGTTGTTGCCGGCGTTGTTGTCCTCGTCTGCTCCCAGATTGCCGAAAGAGCCAGCAGCACTGCCCAGCAGATCCACTTCAATATCGTACCAGCGCGCGCCCAGGGTGGCGGTGAATTGATCGCCCAGGTCGAAATTCAACTCACCGAATACGCCCAGTTGCTCGTCGGTACGCAGTACATCATTGCGGAAGATAACCCCGGAGTTCCACTGGCCACGGTCGCTCACGGATGCTCCCTCGGCCGAGAAGTTGGGGCCAAAGCCTATGCTGCTACCATCGGCGGCGACGACCTGCGTGGAGCCAGGATAGGTGAACTGGTTGTCTTCACGCAGCTCCATATCGCTGTAGAATGCGCCCGCAATACCGCGAATGCGCTGGCTCTGGTCCGTAGTGATGCGGAACTCATGCGTCTGTACTTCGGTTTTAACGTAACTCTTTACGAACAGGTTCGGTGCCTGACAGGTGCCGCTGGGTGCGCCTGTAGGATAGGAAACGGCGTAATCGCAGATATAGTAAGGAATGTACTGGCCTACAAACAGGTAATCGGTGTAGTCGACCTGGGACTCGGCTTCCCGCTCGGTGTAGGCGCCGGTATAGATCACGTCCAGCGCTCCCATTCTGCCGCTCAGGGTCCAGTTGTAGTTCTCGAAATCGTCGGCGAGGGTGTCGCGCTCGTAGCGGCTGATTTCCAGGTCATCAAGCTCCGGGTCCTGGAAGAACACGCCGTCGGTGTCCAGGCTTTGCTGGGCAACGCCCACCAGCAGGCTCCAGTCCTCATTGATATCCCACAGTCCGGATAGCCGCGCACCGGCATAGCTTGCTTCATTGAAGTTATCTTCGGTCCGGGTGGAGTTGTCGGCCGGCAGGAAGTTCACATTGCCAAGGTCAGCATCTCCCTGGAAGCCACCTGGCTGGAAACGTGCACTCTGCTGCGTTGTAACGCGGCCCGCCACGTTGTCGATATAGCCGCCCTGCCGGTCCACGTAAATCACACCGCGCACCGCAGAGTTGTCGGTAAGGGGCAGGTTGATCATGCCTTCCACGTTGTAGCTGGGGTCGCCGTCTTTGGTGTAGGAAGTGCCCATTTTCAGCTTGGCGGCGAAATCGGTCGGGTCCGGTTTGTTGGTGATCAGGCGAACGGTGCCCGCCTGCGAGCTGGCACCGAACAAGGTGCCCTGGGGCCCCTTCAGTACTTCTATTCTGTTCAGGTCAGCGGCGTACACGTCCAGGTTTCTGCCGGGCTGTGTCAGCGGCTGTTCGTCCAGGTAGAAAGCCACATTGGGCGCCAGGCCGGCCACGCCGGAAGTGGCGAGGTTGGGAGTGGTGGAGGCGACGCCGCGAATGTAGATGGTGTTGGTGCCCGGTCCGCCGCCGCCAGCGGTCACGCCGGGTAGCTGCACCAGGTAGTCAGTGAAGTCGGTCACGCCGAGCTGTTCCAGCGACTCCTCGCCCAGTGCTGTTATCGCTATTGGCACATCCTGAACGCTGGCGGCGCTCTTGGTCGCGGTGACGATGACTTCTTCGAGTTGCGCGTGTGAAAGATTGGCTGACGAAGCGGCCACAATGGCTGCGCACAGTATTTTCTTCTTGAACATGTAATACCCGAGGTGAGGAGACAGCCAGTCTCGGCCATCAATAGAGAAAGAATGTTTACGATACGAAAGAATAAAGGACCTTATCCAAGTTCTCAATCCCAACTGAGGAAGCGATCGGGGTAATATTTGGCTGAAATAGAAGTGATCTGCCGCGGTAAGCAGTTAACTCCCCGCTTTTTTGGCTGACCTCCTTCGCTTATTGAACGAGGTTATTAGTCCGTTTTGATGCGTTAATCTGCGTATAATGTTTGGTATTCCAATTAACATTTGAGTGGCGCCGGGCACGGTGCGGGGCATATGGCGAGTAGATACAGGTCGGATTACACCATCGGGGAAGACAATATCCAGGTCTTGGGGATGGATATTCACAATCCTGTGTTCTTTGTCAGCGCCAGCCTCATTGTTTTGTTCGTCGTGCTCACCATTCAGTTTCCGACGCAAACAAACGAGGCACTCGTCGCCGCGCGCGGCTGGACTCTGGCCACCTTCGACAGCTTTATGATGGCCTCTGTGAGCGCGATATTACTGTTCTGCCTCGCGCTGACCGTGTTGCCGGTGTCCAGGGTGCGACTGGGTGGTGTCAATGCCAAACCTGAGTTCAGCCGCCTGAGCTGGTTTTCGATGTTGTTTGCGGCGGGTATGGGTATCGGGTTGATGTTCTGGGGTGTGGCAGAGCCGATGACGTATTTCACTGGCGTTGGCGGCACTCCGCTGGGAGTGGCGCCGGCAACACCGGAAGCGGTGGACATGGCTATGGCGGCAACGCTTTACCACTGGGGTTTGCATGCCTGGGCCATTTACGCGGTGATCGGCCTGGCGCTCGCCTTTTTCAGCTTTAACTGCAAGCTTCCACTTACCCTGCGCTCTGCATTCTATCCCCTGCTGGGGGAGCGCTGCTGGGGGTGGCCGGGTCACCTTATAGATACCTTTGCCGTGCTGGCGACAATTTTCGGGCTGGCGACATCACTCGGACTCGGCGCATCTCAGGTCAACGCCGGCCTCGGCATGCTGTTCGGGGTAGAAGATGGCTTGAACACCAAGGTGGCCATTATTATCTTTGTGACGTTTATCGCCACCCTTTCGGTGGTTCGTGGCCTGGAGGGCGGGGTAAGAATACTCAGTAACGTTAATATGGTGCTCGCACTGGCGTTGCTGATGTTCATAATCGTGGTCGGCAACAACATCAGCGTGATGGCGGCAGTGTTCGATACCGCCGGAAACTATCTGGCCAATATCATCCCGTTAAGTAACTGGGCGGATCGCTCCGATGAACAATGGATGCAGGACTGGACAGTGTTCTACTGGGCCTGGTGGGTGAGTTGGTCACCCTTCGTGGGGATGTTCATAGCACGCATTTCCAGGGGGCGAACCGTTCGCGAGTTCCTCATTGCCGTACTGCTGGTGCCCACTTTGGTGACGCTGGTGTGGATGAGCGTGTTTGGCATGAATGCACTGCATCAGGCGCAGAATGGCATAGGGAGCCTGGCTAACGGCATGACGTCCATGAGCCTGGCGACCTTTCAGATGCTCGAGAGTCTCCCATTGAGCGGCGTGACAACGCTGGTTGGAGTGGTGTTGGTGCTGGTGTTCTTTATCACCTCCTCGGACTCAGGGTCGTTGGTAATAGACGGCATTACAGCAGGCGGCAAGCACGATGCGCCGGTACCTCAGCGCGTATTCTGGGCGACCATGGAAGGCCTGCTGGCGGCCGCATTGCTCTACGGAGGCGGCAAGCAGGCGCTGGCAGCGCTGCAAGCGGGCACGGTTGTCGCCGGTGTCCCGTTTACCGTGGTGCTGCTGCTGGTGTGTTTCAGTCTTTACAAGGGTTTGAATGCCAATTTGCGAGAACTCAGGCGAACTGTACATCCGCCAGAATCTGGCTGATTGAACTAGCCTGTAGGTTGCTGTTTGCACCAAAAGACGCCAAGCAGCGCCAGCGGTGTCAGTATCGCCACCAGTGCCCCCGGCAGAATATGCCACATCAGGATATGGCCGGGGGCATACATACAGGCGACCTGCATATAGAGCGCGGGGATCATGCCTGCGGCCAGGCCCGCTGCAGCGGCGCTCTGCAATGGTCGCAGGGGAAACAGCCGATGTTGCCAATACACTGCCGCCATTGCTGGGGGCAGCGCCAGGATAAGCGTCTCAAGGTAACAGTGTGGTCGCTTGCCCAGCATGCTCGGCTCCAATGCCGGGCTGATAAGACCAAAAGGATAGTTCAGTAGCCAGGCCAGGGTCAGTCCTGCGGCTATAAACACCCACCGCCGCGATAGGCCACCCGGCACAGCCGAGCGAAAAGCGGCCTGTGCCAGAATGACGAGGGCCAGGACTCCCAGCGAGCACTCCAGCAAAAACCGGGGATGCGCCAGAAGCTGGTCGAAAGCGCCGGGTCTCAGGGGGCCCATGAGAGCAGTCGCCAGCATTACGTAGATAGCGCTGAGGCCGAGCCAGAGTAGCGCACCCGCACCGAGTCGACGTGCCACCGGCTTGACCGGCTGCAGGTCTCCTGCCAGTTGATCGATAAGGCTGCCTGGTTTTGTCACAGCGCTTCCGCCTCCATTAACTTGCGCAAACTTGCTATCGCCCGGTGTACGCGAACTTTCATCGCACTCTCTGATATTGCCAGCCGGGCAGCCGCCTCTGCGGTAGTGAAGCCCAGGATCTTGGTCAGTTTAATTGCCTCCCTGTGCCGTGGCGAGAGGGCGTTGATAAGCTGTCCGCTGGTGACGCTTTCATCCAGGTTGGCGTTCGCCCGGCCAGTGTCGCTGTCCAGGGCGTGTCTTGCCTCATTCTCTTTGCGGGCCTGTTGCCTGCGGATGGCATCAATGCTCTTGTGACGAATAATGGCAAACAACCATGGCCTGAACTTTCTGCGTGGATCGTAGGTATGCCTGGCTTCATGGACTGCGATCAATATCTCCTGAGCACAGTCATCTGTGAAGTCATACCCTCCCAGTCGCGACATCAGGTAGCGGCTCACCATATCGGAGAGTTCCGTCAGCAGTTGCCGGTAGTCCGCTTCATTGCCTGCCTGCGCGCTGGCCATCAGCAGCGACCAGCGTGCTTCGTCGGCGGAATAATCGGGCTCGTCTGTTCCAGGCATACATTCCACGTGGGTAACCACTCCAGAGTGGCCACCCACATCAGGGGGTCAGTTCATACGTCTGACAGTGATATGCGCTACAGGGTTCCGCCAATCATACTGAGCCGGCGACAAAGTATTGCCACCCAGGTCGTGAAAGCCATTGCTGACATGAACAAAGCCCTCATCGCCCTCACCGGGTGCGCCTACATAACCTACGCCGCCGCAGGTAGGGCCTGGAATGTTGGCGCAGTCCTGGTCATTGGCCTCGGAGCCGGCATCGTAGGCAGGTACCATAAACTCTGCCAGCCCTGCTTCTGGTAGCAGGGCTCGATTAAGTGCCATGAAGGTGTCGTTGGTTGGAATCATCATTGCAGCGACGGAGAGGAAGCGCCGACCCTGCTCAGCGCTGATGGTAGTTGTCGCTGTCTGACCGGGCGCGAGCAGGCCGCCTATGGTGAGTGCTTCGTCCACCACCGGCGTAAGCCTCTCGGTCAGCGGGGCTGTATCACCGCCCTCTGCAAGAATTTCCAGCGTTTCCCGAGCCGGGTTGCCAATGCGGAACAGCCGCACGTTGCCAGGGTGGGTTACCACCAGTTGCGGGGTGAAGGATTGTGCCTGAGTCAGGTTGGTTATCGATACTTCATATTGCACGCTTTCCTGGGCAATGGCCTGTGCGCCCAGAAGTGAGAAGGTAAGGGCCAAGAGACGAGATTTAAGCATGGTGGACTTCCTGCGGTTGTGGGTTTGATACCCAATTCGCAGGGAGTCAGTAAAAGGTTACATGTTGCAAGAGGAAAAAGTTCATGTATGGGTCATTTTGCGGGATCCGCCTTTCGTAGCGCGTTATATTCGCTCAGGACGGGCTGGAACTGAGTCGGCGTTGAGCCATGTATAACAACCCCGTCTGCCCCCAGCTGCAACTGCCGCTGCCAGGCCTGAGCGCATTGCCGGGCTGTCCCTGCCGCGGCGGGCAGCCATTCAGCCGGTATCAGCTCACTTATCTTGTCCAGTTGCTCCAGAGTGGCAACGCTGTCGATGCCTCCCGCGATGGACTTGATTAGAGGGTGTGCACGAAAGTCCTCCAGGACCTTGATGTCCCATTGGTTCAGCGAGACCAGCATCTCGGCGTAGCCGGGAGCTTGCATGTAGGTTGCCATGCGGCCTACCAGCTTGCGCAGGCGATCTTCCTCACTGGGGTTTACTGCTGTAGCCACCACCGAGTACAACTTTACGGAGTCGGGGTCGCGGCCTGCCAGTGTTGCGCCTTCCTGAACCAGGGCGTGCGCCCGTTGCAGGCCTTGTTCAGTGATGAATGTGTGCAGATGCACTCCATCAAAGTGCTGCCCCGCAAAGCGCAGGCTCTTCTCGCCAAAACCAACGAAGTGGATGGGCATGCTGGCGTCCATCCAGTCTCCCATGCTGAGATAGGGCAGCGGCCCCAGCGCGCTGTCCTGGCGCATGATTTTCTCGCCGCGCCACAGGCGGCGCAGTACATCCATTGCCTCCGTGAGCTTGCTGTTGGTCACGGGCTCCAGACCCATCAGTTGATTACGAATAGCGACGCCTCGCGCCAGGCCCAGTTCGAAGCGACCACTCGAGAGGTGATGCAGGCTGGAACACATGGTAGCCAACACCAGAGGGTGGCGGGTATGCACATTGGTGCCGGCTGTAGCGACTTTCAGTCGGGTTGTTGCGGTCAGGGCTGCGGAGCAGATGACTCCGGCATCCTTCACATCGAACCGCTCTGACAACCACACCCTGCCCAGTCCCAGGGCTTCCGCCTCGCGCGCTTCGGTAATGGCATCGGCCGGCGTGGTGGTGTGCCCGGGCAGCAGGTAGCAGCTCAGCTCTTCAAATTCGGCAGGCTCATTGGGAGATGTTGTAGATGGCATAAGAGAAAAGCCTTTCAGTTGGAGAGGTTGAACAATACACGGCTGTCGTTGCTGCGTCTTCTGGCGCCCGCAGCGCTACAATAACTTGCCGCGAGGCGGGTCTGCTGATCTTTGTGCTGCCTGTTGTCGCTCATCAACCTGAAGGGTTTTGCTGCCGTCAGAGATAGACCAGGCCCAGAGCTGGTCCTTGCCTGTTTGCCCGGTGAGGGGCGAAATGGTCACCGTCAGTTCGCGAGACGGGTCGACCAGAAACGGCTCGGGCAGCGGAAACAACAGCTGGTCCCAGTGGGTCGGCAGGTCATCCGGGCCTGTACCAAAAGACACTCCGGGGCTGAGAGTGGCGCTGAACCATCCGCAGAGCGCGTAGATCTCACATTTTTTCTCGGGCCTCACCGTCCCGGAAAATACCCGCGGCTGGTCGGTGCTGGTGATGGTTCGCATGTCCAGCGAGCCCAGCGCTGCGTGATTCTGCAACAGACTGTCCGGGTCAAGTGTTACCAGGTCAGTTTGTTCGAAGGGTGCATTGGCGATGGGCGTAAAGTCGAAGCCGTAGGGATCTCCCTGCAGAAATGCCAGGTCCTCCAGTAGCTCGGGGTCACACACCAGCCCGGCGTGTAAAGCAACTTCAGCCGGGATCATCGTGCCGTCCTCGGCGAGGTAGCGATCCCGAACTGCCAGTAATGGCTCCAGCATGGCTTCATAGAAAAGGCAGTGGCCCATCCACTCGGACACAATAACATCCACCTTTTCATCCAAAAGCAGGGACTGGTCGTCGTCGTGGTAGAACTCGATGTGACCCAGGCCGTTTTGCTGTGCTATTGCCTGAGCCGTGCTGATGAACGGCGACCGGTCCACGGCAATGACTCTGCGCGCACCTGACCGTGCTGCAAACATGGCGAGAATGCCTGTGCCGCAGCCAAAGTCGAGTACGCTGTGCCCGGGCGTGACCACATCGCCCAGGGCCCGCTCATACGCCTCTGTGCGCACCACATCCTGAAGCATCACCTTGTGCATGGCCACGTCCCGGTAAGACATGCGAAATGCGCCGGTGGGCTGGTCGGTCTTCTGGTCGCTGCTCATGGGGGCTCCGGGAGACGTTGCGGTCTGGAATGGACCGCAGAACTGTGCGCATTGCCTCTGCTTCCAGGGGTGAATGTGCTGTGAAAAATGGGGGCTTATCGGCCGGCTTTCAGGTCCCGGCGTCCGCGTCGCGTCAATGGTACACCGTCATCATCAACGGTAGACTTTGGCTGCTCACCTCTGGCAAGTTTGGATGCCCGGCTTATTTCTATCAAAGCAAGTGTTTCCCTGTCGTTCAGCTTGCGGGCATTCTTCTCCAGCGTGATCAATTCTTCAAAACTGTATGCATCGTTCTTGAGCTTTTCTATTCTGTTCATAGCACGGCAGGCCCGTTCAATGCCAAGAGGGCGTGAATGATAGTCCAATACCCCGGGCACGGATACCCGCGAGCTTAGTTGACCTTTTATAGCGGTCAGCGCAAGCTGAGCTGATGACAAATAATGACGTGCTGCGCCGACTCCGCTACATCCTCGACTTCAGCGATGCGAAAATAATCGCCGTGTTCGCCCTGGCCGGCAGGGACGTGAAACGTGGTCATGTTATTGCCTGGACGCTCAAGGACGATGACCCCGCTTTCGAACCCTGCAATGACCGGATGCTTGCCACCTTTCTGAATGGCCTGATCATAGACAAACGCGGCAAGCGTGATGGTCCGACGCCGAGGCCTGAGCATCGCCTTGGCAACAACCTCATTCTGATGAAGCTGAAAATAGCCTTTAACCTGCGCTCGGACGAAATTATCACCACACTCTCTCGAGCGGGGTTTCGCCTCACCGAGGCTGAGCTGGGTTCGTTTATGCGCCGGCCCGGACACAGGAACTATCGCGCGTGCAAGGACCAGGTTCTCAGAAACTTCCTGATGGGCCTGCAGCTGCAGCTACGCGGGGGTGGCGGCGAGCAAGCTCCGGCGACCTCACCCTGGAAAAGCCTGTCAAAGTAAGCCTGCGTCGGGTTCCAGGCGAACAGGCATCCAGCCTTAAGCAACAAATTGGCTTACAATAGGCGCCCGCGGCAACCTTCTGGTACACAACTCATGCTTAACATCGGGCAGTTTAACCGGCTCATCGTACTGGAGACCCCCGGGCACGGCGCTATTCTTGATGGTGGTGACGCTGGCCGTCTGCTCCTGCCCTTGTCGCAGTGCCCTGAGGGCCTTGCGCCCGGTGACGAGCTGGATGTGTTCATTTTTCTGGATGCCCAGGGTGACCCCGTAGCCACTACTCGGCGGCCCAGGGCGCAGCTCGGGGAGGTTGCCTGGCTGGAGGTCGTCAGCGTAAGTGAGGTCGGCGCATTTGTTGACTGGGGATTGAGCAAAGACTTGTTTGTTCCTTTTGCCGAGCAGCAACATCCATTAGCGGAAGGCCGCCATACTCTGGTAAAAATCTACCTTGATAATCAGGGCCGGCTCGCCGGATCTACCAGGATAGACCACTGGATAAAGGATGAAACGGTTGGCCTCAAGCAGGGGGAAAAGGTCAGCCTGATTATTGCGGACAGGACCGAGCTCGGCTTCAAAGCCATCATCAATCATGAGTTCTGGGGGTTGCTGTACAGCAATGAACTGTACCAGAAAGTGCGCAAAGGACAGCGCCTTGATGGTTACATCAAGCGCCTGCGCGAGGATGGCAAGGTAGACCTCAGCCTCACCCAGCCTGGTTTCAGTAAGGACAAAATCGGCGGGGTAAGCGCTGATATCCTCGCTGCGCTGAAAGCCAGCGACGGGTTCCTTGAGATCTCCGATAAAAGCCCCCCCAGGGACATTTACGCGACCTTTCAGGTGAGCAAGAAAGTATTCAAACAGGCTGTTGGGGCGCTGTACAAGCAGCGACTGATCAGTCTGGAACCCGGCGGTATCCGGTTGACCGAATAAGGCTTCCATACCGGCTCAGGCAACGTCGTTACCTTCCCTTTAGATAAGCGTCGCTGGTTAGTCCATCGGCGTGAATTGACCCGCCTCGAAGGCCTCCCTGAGTTTGAACTTCTGGATCTTGCCTGAACCGGTAAGCGGCCAGTCACTGACGCTGATCCAGTAGGCTGGAGATTTCTGCGCAGAGAGGCGCTCGCGAATAAAGGCCTTGAGTTCAGCAGCGGTAAACGGGTGATCAGACGCGCTGCGGATAAAACAGGCAACCTGCTCGCCCCATTTTTCGTCAGACACACCGACCACGGCAACTTCGTCTATTGCCTCGTGTTCAAGCAGGGCGTTTTCGATCTCTACCGGAAACAGGTTCTCACCGCCGCGAATGATCATCTCCTTGACCCGTCCGGTAATCCTGATATAGCCGCGTGAGTCCATGCGCCCGAGGTCTCCCGTATGCAACCAGCCCTCGCTGTCTATAGCGGCTGCAGTCGCCTCCGGGTTGTCGTTGTAGCCCAGCATGACACTGTAGGCGCGGGCGCAAATTTCGCCCTGCTGCCCGATTGGCAGCACGCTATTGCTCGATGGATCGCGTATGGACAATTCTGTATGGGCAGCGGGCTGGCCGATGGTCTCTGTCAGGTCTTCGAGGGTGTCCTCATACCAGGCTTGCGTCAGTACAGGAGATGTTTCCGTTTGCCCGTAAACGATCTGCACAGGCGCGCCAAAAACCGCCCTTGCATCACGGCACAATTGCGGCGCGACCATGGCGCCGCCGGACATGATGCGTTTCGTTGATGAGACATCGCGGCCGGAGCGGCGCACTTCGTCTATCAGTGCCACCAGCATGGTGGGGACGCCCAGAATGAAACTGGTGCGTTCCCGCTCGATTACCTCGGTAATCATCACCGGATCGAACATGGGTGCCAGTAGCATGGTGCAGCCTGTTCCCAGGCCGCCCAGTACCAGTATGGCGCACCCTGTTGTATGGAACAGGGGCATGTTGTGAACGAAGCTCTCCCCTTGCTGCATTCCGCCTCGGGTCATGGTGTCAATGCCATTGCGCACCAGGCCGTGGTGGTGCAGTAGTGCGCCTTTGGGGAATCCCGTGGTGCCAGAGGTGTATTGAATCTGCACGGCGTCCGAGGGTTTTGGGTTACGTGCTGCGCCCGAGTCTTCTCCGGCGAAAAGTGCCTGGTGATCGTTCAGCAGTATTCGGTGCCTGATTCCCGGGATCTCATCACACACTGCGTCGGCGATCTCCTGCATGGGGTTACCGCGAAAATCTGCAACGTAATAGATTGCCTCTGAGCGTGATTGCTCCAGCACATACTTTAATTCGTTCTTCTGGTACGCCGGGTTGACTGTGACCAGAATGACGCCGGCAAAGCCGCAGGCCAGCTCAAGCAGCACCCACTCCGGTACGTTGTTCGCATAAACGGCAATGCGCGCGCCTTCTTCATGGCGACTCGCCAGGGCGCGTGCGAGGCGTTCCACATCTGCCAGCAATTGAGCATAGGTCCACGAGCGAGCAATCTCGCCCACGTAGGTGAGTTCCTTCAGTGCGGCCTGATCCGGTGCGCGTTTCGTGGCCTCGCGCAGCATCTCACCAATTGTCATGGGGGCCGGCTCGGGACCGCCCTGTGCAGGGAAACAGGACTCGTCAAGTTCGATCTGGTACATGCGTCGCCTCCTGGGCGTATTTCAAGCCGGCCCCGGGGCACGGCTTTGTCTGGATTGATATTGTTATGTTCAGAAAATCACGTGCCTGATAGTTTCTGCTGCCCGGGCTTCTTCTCACTGTTTGGCGCGGAAAATTGTAGCGCGCCATCTTCCAGCTCTGCGTGCTGGAACATCTTGCGGTCCTTGCGATAGTTTTGCGGGTTGATCCATGGTTCCCGGTCACCTTGTCTTGGGAACAGGTGCATGACGCGCTCCATGTAGCCAGCGGGGAAATCGTCAATCCATTTCCGTGCTGGCATGGACCGCAGGGAATCCGGCAGTATGGGCACCACGCAGCTTGAGCCTGTTGCCCGCATCCTGTTGAGTACCCGGCAAACCCACTCCGCAGTGAGATCTGCGCGTAGCGTCCAGGACGCATTGATATAGCCAAAAGTGGACACCAGGTTGGGAACCCCGCTTACCATAAGGCCTTTATACGTCCATTCCCTGGAGAACTCCACGGGCTTGCCATCAACAGTGAAACTGGCGCCGCCCATCACCACCAGCTCCAGTCCCGTTGCGGAAACGATGATGTCCGCTTGCAGAAATTCACCGGACTTGAGTTGGATACCGTTTTCCGTAAACGATTCGATATGATCGGTAACGACACGTGCCTTGCCTGACCTGATCGCCTCGAACAGATCACCGTTTGGCACCAGGCACAGGCGCTGGTCCCATGGGTTGTAGCTGGGGGTGAAGTGTTTGTCTACATCGTAGTTGGGGCCCAGTTGTTTGCGCACGTCCTTCAGCAACTTCCGCTTGACGCTCTCGGGTGCCACCCGGGTCCGGTGATAGATAAACTGCTGCAGCGCGGTGTTCTTGAAGCGAGTGATACTGTATGCCCAGCTTTCGGGCAGTATTTTGCGCAAGGTGTTGGCAAGCCGGTCTTTATCCGGGCGCGAAACCACGTAGGTAGGGGAGCGCTGCAGCATCACTACCTCGGCGGCCTTGTCAGACATGGAGGGCACCAGTGTTACAGCCGTTGCGCCAGAGCCAATCACCACCACTTTCTTGCCGCTGTAGTTCAGATCCTGCGGCCAGAACTGCGGGTAGACGATGTCGCCTGCGAATCGCTCCTTGCCGGGAAAGTCAGGTTGATGGCCGTGGTCGTAATTATAGTAACCGCTGCAGAACAGCAGGAACTGGCACTTCATGGTGATGTTTTCGGCCGGCTCGCCGCGCGCTATCTGCACCGTCCACAGTGAATCATCTGAACACCAGTCTGCAGACAGCACCTTGTGCCGGAAGCGAATCTTGCTGTCGATGTTGTGCTCGGCCGCGGTGTCACGTACGTACTTCAATATGGCGGGACCGTCGGCAATCGCTTCTGCTTCACGCCACGGTTTGAAGTTGTAGCCCAAAGTATGCATGTCACTGTCGGAGCGGATGCCGGGGTAACGGAAAAGATCCCACGTGCCTCCAATCGCGTCGCGGGCCTCCAGTATCACAACGCTGCGATCCGGGCACTTGTCGCGTAAGTGATAGGCCGCCCCCACGCCGGACAGTCCGGCGCCGACTATCATTACGTCAAAGATCTCCTGGTCCATCGAAACTCCCTGTAGGTTAAAACCGATACGAAAGAGTCCGGTATTGTTTCATGGTTCTTTGCCTGCTAGCCAGTGTCCTGTGTGAGTGAAGTTTTGACTTCATGTGATGACGGGGTACTGCGTAACGTGTTCTCTTGCCGACACCCTTACAATTTTTACAAGAAGGACGGCGGCGCGGTATGCTTGGGCAATCCAGCCTTGCTGACCGGCGCAGAACCGGCTGTGAGGAAAAATCGAGCTGATTCCAAGGGGCTGTTCTGTCATGTTCACCAAAGGAGAGATCAGAACTTTTTTCCCGTGTTGTGTATGGCTGCATGAAGTGCAGGATTTCCGGCAGATGAATGCTGGCATGATCGAGGAGCTGGGCGAGCTGCGAAAGTCCACTGGCTACTCCAATCCTCACAACGGGGCATGGCAGAGCCGGGGAAACCTGAATACATTGCCGGCTTTTGCGCCGCTGATGTCATGCTTCACTGCCGGCTCGGAGCGCGTGCTGGATTTCCTGAAGCTTGAGTATGAGCGTTTCCTGATCACCGACTCCTGGGCGAATATCAACCCTCCTGGCCACAGCCACATGGTGCATACCCACCCAAACAACTTTTTGAGTGGTGTCTATTACCTGCGGGCTCCAGAGCGGAGCGGAGATATTGAGTTTATCGACCCCAGGCAGCAGGCTCTTGTTTTACAACCCCGGGTGAAGCAGCAAACGCCGGAAAATGCCTGGAAACAACGCATTTCGCCGCAGGAAGGTCAGCTCCTGATATTTCACTCCTGGTTCCAGCATCAGGTTCAGGAGAATCTCAGCGACGAAGAGCGAATAAGCATCAGCTTCAACATCATGCTCAAGGGCAGTGTTGGTGTGGAGTCCGCCGGTGCAGAGTTCTAGCACCGTGCAGTAAGCATGCTGTTCAATCTTCCTTCAGTGCAAAAGCCATAATGTGATCCCCGGGCGGAGTGCCGAATGAGTAATGTCCTCCGGCGGCTATGACCACGTATTGCTTGCCGGATTTCGTTTGGTAAGACATCGGGGTGGCATGGCCTCCGGTTGGCAGGCGCGCGCGCCACAGTTCCTCGCCTGTCATGGTGTCGAATGCGCGCAGGAAAAAGTCTGTCGTAGCTGCGATGAAGGTGAGTCCGGAAGCTGTAGACATGGGGCCTCCGGTGTTGGGCGCTCCCTCTATAAACCACACCGGAAACGGCGCCAGGTCGCGGGTAGTGCCCAGTGGAACCTGCCAGAGCAGTTCGCCGGTGCTGAGGTCGATACCGGCAATGGTCCCCCAGGGCGGCGGAGAGCAGGGGAGCTCCAGTGGCGAGAAGAAGCCTACCCAGCGCAAGTTGCAGTAAGGGGTGCCCTCAGATGGTTCAATGGAGGCGAATTTGCTGGCCAGCGGGTCGTTCTTTCTGTCGATTGCAGCCTGTTCACATTGTTCGCGTGGGATCAGCTCAACCAGGCTGGCCATGTGAAGCGTATTGACCACCAGTACGTTGCGGTCCATATCGACAGAGGGTCCGCCCCAGTTCTGGCCACCCACAGCACTGGGGAAGTGGAGAGATCCCCCTATGGCAGGTGGTGTGAACAGGCCTTCCGAGCGTACGCTGGCCAGCCGCTTGCGACAGGCATTCTTGTCCCAGGGAGTAAGACCCCAGACATCTTCTGGCCCGAAGTTGGTGTCCAGCAGCGTGGGCGTCTTGGTCGGGAAGGGTTGTGTGGGCGAGGTGAAGTCACCCGGCACAGCGCCCTGTGGGACTGGCCTTTCCTCAACTGGAAACAGCGGCTCGCCGGTTTCCCTGTTGAGCAGGAATATGTATCCCATCTTGGTGGTTTGGGCCAGCGCCTTGACGTTCTTGCCGCCCATGGTGACATCGTAGAGTGTTGGCTGTGAAGGCACATCGTAGTCCCAGATGTCGTGATGTACCGTCTGGAAATGCCAGGCGACCTCGCCATTTTCGGCATGCAGCGCCACCACGGAGCTGGAATAGTAGTCCGAGCCATTGCGCAGGCCACCGAAGTAGTCCGGTGACGTGTTACCCGTTGGCAGGTAGACCAGGTTCAACTCCGGATCGAATGACATGATCGACCACACGTTGGTAGTGGCGCGCTGATACAGTTGCCCTTCTTCGGTGAGCGCGGGTTTTGTGTTCGGCGCAACAGGGTCCCAGAACCACACGAGTTCGCCGCTGTTGAGGTCATATGCCCTGACGACACCGCCGGGAACGGTGGTCGTCATGTTGTCGGTAACGGCGCTACCCACTATGGCCAGGTCGCCGGCAATCGCCGGTGGTGACGTCAGCAGGTATTCATAGTTCGGGTGGTCGCCCAGGCCTTCTCTGAGATTGATTTCCCCGTTATTGCCAAAATCATCGCAGGGTTTGCCGGTCAAGGCGTCCAGTGCGATCACGCGTGCGTCAACAATCGGTGCGATAATGCGTTTGTGGCAGGCTTGTTCCGGTTTCAGTTTGCTACTGGTCCAGGCACTGACCCCGCGACACCGCGGTACCGCATATTCATCGAGATTGACCTTGGGGTCGAATGACCACAGTTCTTTTCCGCTTTCCGGGTCAAGCGCGAACACGCGGTTGAAAGGAGTGCAGTAGTAGAGCGCGTCGTTGAACAGTATTGGGGTAACCTGAAGAGCCGTCTGTAGCGGTTCTTCGGGATAGTTGTTGCCATCCTTGAAGTTTCCGCCGTCGCGAAAATCTCCGGAGCGATGCACCCAGGCCACTTCCAGGTCGTCCAGATTGTTCCGGTTTATCTGCGTATGCCGGGTGAAATGCCCGCCGCCGGCAGCGCCGCCCACGTGGGGCCAGTCCTGTTCGTCCGCTGCCAGGGATGAGGCAAGCAGTGAAGCGATAAAAGAAAATAGAAATGGCAAGCGTTTGGTCATTGGCGACGGGTTCTTTTCCTCAAGGTTGCTGTTCAGGGTAGTGCTAGTTACGATTCTGGACAAACTTTTATACTGACTAGCGGAGAACCATGCCATGGGAACTGCAACCAACCCCTATGTTTCAGAGCAGGGCGACATCCTCGCCAACGTGCACACACTACCCTGGCTGGAGGTCGGCGGTGGCACCCGCTTCAAGGTACTTCGAGCCTGTCCTGTCACGGGTGACTGGGCGCTGTTCGTCAATATGGAACCCGGTGCGGCTTTCCAGTCACATCGTCATCAGGGTGTGGGGCAGTTCTTTATCACCAAGGGGGAACTGCTCTACGAAGTAGGCAGTGCACCTGAGGGAACCTATGGCTTTGAACCGGTCTTCGCTGAGCACGCGCAAGCCCGCTGTGAGGTCGAGACGGAGATGCTTTTCCTTGGCTCGGGTGCGGTGACGTACTTCAAGCCGGATGGGGGCATCGACTATGTCTTCGATGCCCAGACACTGATTGGCCTTGTCAGCGGTGAAGCCCACCTGGATATCGGCAACTGATTCTTCGCCGTCAGGGGAATCCTGACCACTGCCCCGGGGGCAACCAGGCGCTCCACATCAGGGCAGTGCAGTCTCTTGAATAAAATTCAAAATAACGGTTGTGGCCGACTTTCAATTGAACTATATTCAAAATCGAGGAGCTCAGTAAAAGCCTTGCTACTGCTTATCCGGAAGAAAGGTGTGGAAAAGATTCAGTTATAAATATAAACGAGGATCCGCAATGATCAATCTGAACAAGAAAGTCCTTGGGTCAGCCGTGTGCCTGGCAATATCGCAAACGTTCGCAGTCGGCAGTGTCCATGCGCAAACTGCGGACTCAGGCAGTAAACTCAATATTGAAGAGGTTATCGTAACCGGTACCAAGCGCACCGTGGCGCAACAGGACCTGTCCGTGGCGGTAACGACTGTCACCTCCAAGCAGCTGGAGTCAACCTTCCAGAACGACGTGACCGCTCTGACAGAGCTGGCCCCCAACGTTAACCTGACGCCTCAGACAGGTTTTAACGCGATTGCCGGCGGTATGCGTGGTACCGGCTTCAACTCTATTCTTGTCACCAAGGATGCCTCGGTTGGTATCACCGTAGACGAATTCGCTTTCAATAACGTGCAGTCGCAGTTCATCGAAATGTTCGACATGGAGCAGGTGGAGATCTACCGTGGTCCACAGGGCACGGTGTTCGGCAAGAACACCACCGGCGGCGCGATTGCTTTCACTACCAAGAAGCCGGTACTGGGCGAGTTCTTTGGCGATATCGAGGGCAACTACTCGCAGTTCTCCTCCAATGATTCAGATGCCACCAAGTTGAAGTTCAGCGTTAACGTACCTCTGGGTGATACCATCGCCGCGCGCCTGGCAGTGATTCAGGACAAAAGCGATGGTTGGTATACCAACGACAAGCCGGCTGGCGGCGAATTCCAGAGCCTGGGTTGTCCCAACGCCAACTTCCCGGATAACGACCAGTGTAACGACCTGGCGCGCTCCAAGTTTCCTGATGTCGGTCGCGGCGAAGACCTGGGCGGCAAGGACGTACTGGCCGGCAAGCTCAAGTTCCGTTGGCAGCCAAATGATTTTTATCTCGCGGACCTTAATTTTGAGTACGTGAAGGATCGTGGCGACACGGTTGCCGCGGTGAACGAGACGCCGCTGGCCAACCAGAATGGTGGCGAAGGTTACCTGTGGCCCATCGCGGGCTTCCCCGGTATTGGCAACGGCGACCCGTTCTCAACCGGGCAGTCCTACACGGCTACCCGGGTGGTCGATATCCCTGCAGGGCATGAGATAGACGCTGATGGCATTTACCTCAACCAGACCTTTACGTTCGATAAGTACGAAGTGAAGTGGATTCTGGGTGCCAGGAACCAGGATGAGGTGCTGGCCAGTACCTATACCGGTGAAGCTTACACCTCCCAGTATGATGCCAGCCGAAACACAGAGCGCGAGCAGCTGCAGAATGAGCTTCGCGTTTCAACCAACTACGGTGGCCCCTTCAACTTTGTTGCGGGTGCGGCCTATTACGAGGACGACGTGGACTTCCTGGTTTTCGGGAACCTCGGATACTTCCTTATCTTTGCCGGCCCGGATGCGGAATTCTATCGCGATACCTATGAGGTGCAGGCTACCTCCCAGGACAGGGAAAGCCTGGCGTTCTATATTGACGGCAGCTATGACCTGACAGATTCGTTGAAATTGACAGCGGGCTTCCGCCACACCAAGGACGAGAAAGATTTCACGCGTCTTAGCCTGGGTACCGCAGAAAACCCGGTGAGTAACTTTATTACGGTCGATGAGTTCAAGGGGCCGCACACCAACCCTCTACCTGAGTCTGCATTCGGCAACGTGATAAAGGACGACAAGGACTTCAGCGCCAACACCTATCGTGTGGTCCTTGATTATCACTGGAACGAAGATGTCATGACTTACATGAGCTTCGCGACAGGCTTTGTGGCGGGTGGTTTCTCGGAAACATGCGGCAGTGCATTCAGCTGCCAGCCCTATGCCAGTGAAGAGAATGAAAACTTCGAAATAGGGGTCAAGGCAGACATGCTGGACGGCGCGCTGCGTATGAACGCAGCTCTGTTCCATACTCAGTACGAGAACCTGCAGCGCGACACCGTTGTTTCCATCAAGGACGCTGCCGGCAATGATTTCCAGGAAACCGTCGCCCTGAACGAAGGGGAGAGTACGGCGATCGGTCTTGAGCTGGAGCTGAGCTATGTGCCTATCCCTGACTTCCGGATTGATCTCAACTTTGGTTGGCTGGATCACGAATACGACAGCTACGAGCCGGGTTACGACCCTGCCACGCTCGGTATCGAAGGCGCACTGCAGTCGTTTGATTTTTCCGATCTGGAAGTGCCCTACTCTCCTGAGTTCAATGGTGGTGTAAGCCTTACCTACTTCCAGGACCTGTCCAGTGGCGGCTCCATTACCTATAACTTCAATGTGCACTACCAGGACGAGGCTGAAATCAACCCGGCTCCGGCCAGCCAGCAGGGCGGCACTATCGATAACCCCGTGTTGCGCCAGAAAGCCAACACCCAGCTGGAGGAACGTACCCTGGTTAACGCCTACGTCACCTGGGAAAGCGCTGAGAGTCAGTTTGAGGTGTCCTTGTACGGCAAGAACCTCACCGACGAGGAGTACCGGAATTCCGCAAACCCTGTGGCTAACCTCTGGAACTTTACCACCTACGGTCCGCCTCGCGAGCTCGGTGTGCAGGTTGGCTACACTTTCTAGTGAGTCGATTGAGTACAACTAAAGCCGGCGTACGTCGGCTTTTTTTTACTTTGATGGAGGCATTCGTTGTTCGCAGAAATCAGAGATCGGCTCAGGGGGCGGTTGGCTGAGACCGGTGCCGCCGGGATCGTGCTGTCTACGTCAGACAATGTCGCCTATGTGACCGGTTATGAATCGGTCATGGACGGTTGGCACTTGCCAGAGCCGATAGCCGCTGTGTTCGTCCCGGCGTCCGAGGCATTGCCAGTAACGCTTTTTCTGCCTGAAGCAAGCCTGATTGGTTTGGTAGTGGCTGAGCGTGAGGGCCACGCAGTCGCTTTCGAGCGCTTGCGCACTTTCGATTTACTCAACTTTTGCGTTACCGGCCGCTCGGAAGATGTCCACCTGGAGCTCGCTGCGGATTTGCAGGACCAGCTGCAGCAGCTCAATACCTGTGTAGACGGCGCCTGCGCACCTACTATTGTCGATTCGATAGTGGCATGCCTGCAGAGCCTGAGCTTGACCGGCGATACGGTGTTGTTCGATGACATGCGCGTGGCATTGAGCGCTGACAAGGCCTGTGGCCAGCTCTGGGCAGATGGCCTCGACCTGATGCTGGCGGCCCGATCCATCAAAACAGCTGGTGAAATCGCACTGTTTCGTGAGAGCGGGGTAAAAGCCGACAGGGTGATGAGCTATACGGTGGAGCAGCTGGGCCGCGGCAGGAGCTGGGCTGAGATTGAAAAAGCCGTGGCTCACTTCATGATCGACGAAGACATTGACCCTCTGCCCAGCAGTCCCATGCTTTTTGGTGGCAGCTACGACGCCATCTTCAAACCTGATTTGTTTCGAACGCGTTTCGACACGCCGTTCTCAGGCGGTGAGATAGCCATCCTGGAAACACAGGGTCGCTATAAGAACTTCTGGATAGACATAAACCGCACTGCCCATATTGGTGAGGCGTCCAGTGCCTATCGCGAACAACATGCCATCGTGCAGCGTTGCTTTGAGGAGGTGGTAGCGAACCTGCGACCCGGAGCAAACTCGGCAGAGGTCTGTGAACCTGTTCGTTGTGGTATTGCACGGGAGCTGGAAGCCCCCGCGAAACTACTGATGATTGTGCACTCCATTGGCCGTGTGCCCCTGGAAAGTCCCGTGCGTTTTCCCTCAACCGGGTTGCACGCTGCCACCGCGGGATTTGAAATCCAGCCGAACATGGTCCTGAGTTTTGACGCACTTTACTTTGGCAGCAAGTACGGACCCTCTCATATGGAGAACGTATTCGTCATTGGGCAGGACCAGACCGAAAGTATTTATCGTTATCCACTGGACTTAATTGAAACTGACTAATCGGAGCCGGCTTTGAACTACTCACTGGAAACACTGTACGAAGCGTACCGAACCATGAAACTGATACGCGAGTTTGAGGAGCGTATGCGCGCAGAGTACCAGCGCGGCAAGTTACCTGGTTTTATTCATATGTATCGTAACCAGGAAGCCATCGCAGTAGGCGCCTGTATGCATCTTGGCAATGAGGACTATATAGCCAGTACCCACCGCGGCCATGGTCATTGCATTGCCAAGGGCTGTGATATCGAAGACATGCTTCTTGAGTTGGCGTGTAAGCAGGAAGGTATCTGCAAAGGGAAAGGCGGCTCAATGCACATCGCCGATATGAGCAAGGGCATGCTTGGTGCCAATGCCATTGTCGGCGGCGGTCCCCCCATTGCGGCCGGCGCTGCCCTGACGGCCAGGACATTGGGTAATGGGAAGGTTTCAATGGCGTTCATTGGAGACGGCGCGTCCGACCAGGGTACGGTAGCAGAATCCCTTAACCTGGCTTTTGTCCTGCAACTGCCCATGATCTTCATGTATGAAAACAACCATTACGCTGAGTTTACCCGGAATCCCAAACCCGATGGCAGAATTGCCGAGCGTGCAGGTGCCTACGGTATGCCGGCGGTTACCGTCGATGGCAGTGACTTTTTCGCAGTGTACGAGGCGGTTGGAGAGGCTGTGCAACGTGGTCGTGAGGGTGGCGGGCCCTCTGCCATAGAGGCAGTGGCGTCTCGCTACTACGGTCATTTTGAAGGTGATGCGCAGCAGTATCGTGATGGTGAAGAACTGGAGTCGTCGCGCAGAAGCTACGACCCGCTTACCAAATTCCTGGCCGATGATCGCTGCAGTGATCTCGACTCAAGCAAGATCAAACAGATTGACGATGATATACAGGACCTGTTGAACGCCGGCGTTGAGCGCGCCCTGTCTGCAGCTGATCCGACGCCGGACCAATTGTACAAAGACGTGTATGTGAGCTACCGAGGGGAGTCAGCATGAGCAAAATATCCATACGCGAGGCGATCAACCAGACCCTGCGCGAGGAAATGACCCGTGATGAGCGAGTTGTGGTGATGGGCGAGGATGTGGCCAATCGAGAGAGCGGCGGTGTATACGGAATTACTGCGGGCCTTGCGGACGAGTTTGGTGAACTGCGGGTCATCGACACTCCCATTACCGAGTCTGCCATTATCGGTGCAGCAGGTGGCGCCGCTCTCACTGGCTTGAGACCGGTGGCAGAACTGATGTTTATCGATTTCCTGGGTGTTTGCCTGGATCAGCTAATGAACCAGATAGCCAAGTTTCGTTACATGTTTGGTGGGCGTGCTACCACGCCGGTCACCATCCGCACCATGATAGGTGCCGGGGCAGGTACCGGGCCACAGCATTCAGCCATTCTTTATCCCCTGTTAGTGGCCATTCCCGGTATCAAAGTAGTGGCGCCCAGCAATGCCTATGACGCGAAAGGGCTGTTGGCACAGGCGATCAGAGACGATGATCCCGTGGTATTTTGCGAACACAAGGCTATTTACACAGAAGAGTGTGAAGTGCCTGATGAGTCGTACACTATCCCGTTTGGCCAGGCGCGAACCGTTTGCGAGGGCACGGACGTCACTGTAGTCGCCTTCTCCAGAATGGTCCTGCTGGCAGGGCAGGCCGCGAATGCACTGGCTGCCGAGGGTATCTCAGTGGAGGTGATCGACCCCAGAACCTTGTCCCCTCTCGATGACGAGGCAATTCTCGCCAGCATACGCAAGACTGGCCGCGTGGTAGTGGTGGATGAGTCCAACCCCTATTGCAGTATGGCTTCGGAGGTATCCAGTATTGTCGTGGAAAAAGGCTTTGATTACCTCGACGCGCCCATCAGGAAGGTGACCGCACCGCATACACCCGTGCCCGCAAGCCCGGTTCTGGAGAAAGAGTATGTGCCTTCGGTCGCGGAGATAGAGTCGGCAATACGCGAAGTGGCTGCGTACTGATGAAAGTGGGTGAAATTACGATGAGCTCGATGCTACAGGCTACTTACCGTGTTGTTCACGGCCCTTGTAACAGATCAGTGCTGCTGGCATTGCTGGCTGTACTGCTGCTGGCGATGCAACCATCCTATGCCGCCGTTGACCCCGGGCAGCTGGTGTATCAGCAGCACTGCGCAGAATGCCACGAAGGTAATGTGCCACGTGCGCCTCACAATATTCTGTTTCGCATGTCGCAGCCTGAGGATATTCTCACTGCGCTCAACGAGGGGGTTATGAAAGAGCAGGCTGCCAAGCTGTCTGCCGCCGAGCGTGTGCTGGTGGCAAACTACCTGGCCGGTTCAGGTGGTAAAAGTCCGGCAGACCCTTCGCCGCTCATGTGTGGTGCAGATAAACCCATATCAACTTCGGCGAAATCGAGCATAGTGTCCTGGGGTGCTGGCGAAAGGAACCATCGTTTTATCGATGCCGATACGGCCGGCCTCAGTCGTGACAATGTGAGCGACTTGCAGTTGAAGTGGGTGTTTGATTTTCCCGGAGCGACGCGCGCCCGTTCGCAACCCACACTTTATGGCGATGTGATTTACGTCGGCTCTCAGCACGGCGTCGTGTATGCCATTGATCTTGAGACCGGTTGCGTGCATTGGACTTTCAAGGCTGACGCCGAGGTTCGGTCGGCCATCAGCGTCGCACCGCCCTCCGGTGACGCGCCGCTGACCCTGTATTTTGGCGACCTGTCCGGTAACGTTTATTCAGTCAATGGGCTGGATGGTCAGCTTGCCTGGCGCACGCACCTGAATGACCATCCCAACGCAATTATTACCGGTTCGCCGCGGCTTTACGATGGCAGATTATTTGTACCGATGTCGTCACGTGAGTGGGCCACGGCGGCAGACCCCAACTACGCCTGTTGTACCTTCAGGGGCGGAATCACCGCTTTCAGTGCTGCCGACGGGAAGATGTTATGGAAGAATTTCTCCATACCTGAAGAACCAGTTGATACCGGTAAACGAAATCCGCTGGACGTGCCCATTGTTGCTCCTTCCGGTGCGCCGGTCTGGAACTCTCCGACGGTAGATGCTGAACGTGGGCTGCTTTACGTGGGCACGGGCGAGTCCTATTCCTCCCCTGCACATCGCAACAGCGATGCAGTACTTGCGTTTGCAATCGACACAGGGGAACTGGTCTGGAGTAAACAGCTTACTGCCAATGATGCGTGGAACATGAGCTGCTTTATCGGTTCAAGTTACAACTGCCCTGAAGAGAATGGCCCGGACATGGACATAGGCGCTCCGCCCGTACTGATTTCATTGAAGTCGGGAAAGGATATTCTTGTGGTGGGGCAAAAGAATGGATTTGTCTACGGTATGGATCCGGAGAAAAAGGGCGAAATAATCTGGTCCCGTAAAGTGGGGCTGGGCGGCTACGCTGGAGGCATCCACTGGGGCCTGGCAACCGATGGTGAAACGGTTTACGCCCCCAACGCGGATACCGACTTTATCGGCCGTTTTGATGCAGAACGTTTTCCTGGCGTGTTTGCGCTGGACGCAGAGACGGGTAAGCAGCTCTGGTACACAAGGGCGGAGGAAGACTGTGAGGACCACGAAAAACCAGCCTGTGACGCCGGAATATCCGCTGCGGCAACCGCTGTCCCGGGGCTGGTCTTCGCCGGTGGATTTGACGGCCAGTTGCGAGCCTATGACAGTGAGACCGGCAAGGTTTTGTGGGCCTACCAGACTAATCGCAGCTTTACATCCGTTGCCGGGCGCGAAGCTCATGGCGGCTCCATAGAGTCAGATGGTCCGGTGGCGTATCAAGGTCATCTGTTGGTCAACTCGGGATACCTGTTTGGCGACCGGCTCCCGGGGAATGTGTTGCTGAACTTCGCGCTACCCGATCGCGACGCCAAGGAGGCCCGGTAATGGCCAAACTGATCCCCATCACCATCCCCAAGTGGGGCATCGAAATGGAGCGCGGTACCATATCCGAATGGCGCGTGACCACGGGCACAGCTGTCGCTAAAGGCGATGAGTTGGTGGACATCGAGACGGACAAGATCGTCAATAGTTTTGAAGCGACCGACGACGGTGTGCTGGTGCGTATTATCGCTGAGGAAGGAGACGAACTGGCGGTAGGCACTCTTATCGGTGTAATGGCCAGCGAAGTGGTCGCTGAGGAAGAGATCGATGCCTTTGTGGCCAGCCTGAGCGCCGACGTTGACGGCGGCCAGCCAGTTGTCACCGACGATGACCACGGCGCTGTTGCGGGTACCAAAGAGCTTGCGGCAGGCGATGGATCAGTCAGGATTTCGCCGGCCCTGCGGCGCAAAGCGCAACGTATGGGGCTGGATCCGGCTACGATCTCCGGTACGGGTTATGGCGGGCGGATTCTGCGTGATGATATAGAGGGCGCGCGGAGTTCGGCTGGCGCTTTGCCGCTGAGGGCATTCCAGGGCGCGCAGAAAACCATCGCTGAACGCATGACGCTCGCCAAGCAGACCATCCCCCATTTTTACCTGCAACGAGACTGTGCAATGGACCCGGCACTCGCGCATCTTGCCGCTATTCGCGAGGAGTCTGGCCATGCGGTTACGGTGAATCACCTTTTGGTGCACGCCGTGGCAAGGGCGTTGGGCGAATACCCCGAGCTTAACGTGAACGTGTTGCCTGGCGGGATCAGGGATCTGGAAACTATTGACGTCTCGATTGCGGTAGATACAGGCGAAAGCTTGTTGACGCCCGTGGTACGAGACCTGGGCGGCGCTGATATTGCGACGGTAGCTGAGCGGGCTGGCCAGGTGGTGCAGCGAACCCGGGATCGGCAACTGGAAGCGGGTGACCTTGATGGCGGGGCGGTGACCGTATCCAACCTGGGTATGCTGGGCGTTGACAGCTTCACGGCTATTATCAATCCTCCGCAGGTGATGATTCTGGCAGTAGGTGCAGTTTCGCAGCGCGTGGTGATCAACAACGGCAAGCCGGAAAGTGAACGCTATTGCGCCCTGACACTGGCCTGCGATCACCGGGTTATCAATGGAGCTGCGGGCGCCCGTTTCCTGGGGTCGATTTGCGAAGCTATGGAAACAGTGGGTGAGACCGGGTAGCGGTATACCTCAGTGCAGGATCGCGCGCAGGTTCGTCGCCATGAGGCAGAGTGAAAAAGGGAGCCGTGTGAGTCGTGAAACCTTATGAGAATTTAATGGACCCTGAGGTTCAGGCCTGTCCCTACTCGCTGTATCAGCGCCTGCGCAGGGAGGCCCCGGTTTACCGTATGCCGGAAACCGGATTCTACCTGGTCACAAGCTTCGACCTATGCCGCAGTATCATCCGCCAGCCAGACTTGTTCATCAGTGGGGTCTCGCCAATGGCGCTGGGGTCCGATGGCATGCCGCAGGAGGTCCTTAACATTTACGAGAATCACGGCTGGGTTCCAATGGCGTCCTGCTCTACCTCTGATCCACCTCGGCATACCCGAATACGAGCACTGTTAAACAAGTTTTTCACCACGGCCAAAGTGCGAGCTCTGACACCGTATATCGAAGAAATCGCAAATGACCTGCTCGACGACCTTGGTGCTGCGGGTGAGTGTGACTTCGTCAAAGCCTTTTCCCATCCTTTGCCGATGATCGTTATAGCTCGGCAACTTGGTGTGTCCACCAGCAATCTCGATACCTTCAAGGCCTGGTCAGACGCCATTGTGGAGCCATTTGGCATGATGATAAGTCGGGAGCGGGAATTGGAGTGCGCCAGGCTGGTGGTGGAGATGCAGCAGTTCTTCAAGGATGAAATCGACCAGCGGCGCGAAAACCCCAGAGACGACATACTGTCCATACTTGCGTTGGAAAAGAACGACGAGGGCGACTTTATGCCCATGGACGAATTGCTGACAGTCGTCACCATTGACCTGCTGGCGTCCGGTAACGAAACGACAACCTCAGGCATCTCCTCAGGCATGCTCAAATTGATTGAGCAGCCGGATGTTTTCAATGCGCTGAAAGAAACTCCCGGGCTGATCCCGAAATTTGTTGAAGAGGTGCTTAGGCTGGAGTCACCTGCACAAGGTATGTTTCGCGAAGTGACAGAGGACACAACGGTCGGCGATGTGGCTTTCAGGAAAGGCGACGTGCTGAGTCTTCGCTTTGGCGCGGCCAACCGGGATGAAGCGGCATTTCACGACGCAGATAAAATTGACCTGCACCGCGAAAAAGCAGGGAATCATCTCGCTTTCGGGGTGGGCAGGCATCATTGTGTGGGCGCTCCCCTGGCACGACAGGAAATGATCACCAGTTTTCAGGTGCTGGTCAGCCGGATCAGGCGCGTGGCGCTGCAGAAGCCTGATCAAGCCCACAAATATACGCCCAGTTTCTTCGGCAGGAACCTGGAGAATCTCGATATCAGCTATGAACTGTCATGATTGCCGGGTGCTCTGCCAGGGCCTCTTGTGCTACTGAGCGGTGAACCCGCCATCAACGCTGAGAATGGCTCCCTGACACAGGCTGGAATCTGCGGAAGCGAAAAACAGTATGGAACCGGCGACCTCATCCGCAGTGCCCATGCGGCCTATTGGCATGGTGCCACGCAGCATCGCCTGTGCTTCTTCCTTATCGGGCATCCGGTCAGTCCAGCGCTCCATCATGCCGGTGGCAATCACGCCAGGGCATACGCAGTTGATGCGGACTCCGGTGCTGGCCAACTCTATTGCCATATCCCGAGTGAACACGACGAGCCCGCCTTTGGCGCTGCCGTAGGCCGTAGACAGGGGAAAGCCCACCAGCCCGTTCAGTGACGAGATATTGATAACGCTGCCAGACCCTCGCTCAACCATTCGCGGGACGAAATGTTTACACATCAACCAGGGGCCTTTCAGGTCGGTGTTGAGCACGTGGTCCCATTCGTCTTCGGTTGTTTCGTCATAGGCCCGGTTCAGCTCGCTACCTGCGTTATTCACCAGAACATCAACCTTGTCCCAGCGACTGTAAGCTGCCTCGGCTGACGCTTTCACTTCCTGCTCGCTTTTTACATCACAGCGAAAAGTAGTAACCGCTTCGCCAAGTTCCGCGGCTAAAGCGTCGGCTGCGTCCATATTGATGTCGGTAATAAGAACTTCAGCCCCTTCGGCGACGAAACGTCGCGCGGTGGCGGCTCCGATGCCGCTTGAGCCGCCGGTGATGACACAATTCTGGCCCTGCAGTCGCATGCTCTTGTCCTCCAGTTTAAGGAGCATCGTAACACCCCGGATCACCGCTTAACCAGAGTACATGCATGGCCGGGGGAGGGGCTTCTGCAACAGTTCCCATGTGTACAGAAAACTGGGTTAAAATTGCGGGCCCGCTGCAAAAGCGAATGTGATTCAGGCCCGCAGGTGCCGCCTATGTTGTCCGCTCCACTGCCAACTGTAGAGATAAATCCGCCAGGAACGCCGGTCGCGGTGGTGGTCTGGTTACACGGCCTGGGTGCAGATGGGCATGACTTTGAACCCATCGTGCCGGAACTGCGCTTGCCGCCGGAGTTGCCCGTGCGTTTTGTATTCCCCCATGCTCCTGAAATGCCGGTCACCGCTTTCGGCGGTCAACGGGCAAGGGCCTGGTTTGATTTTGCTCCAGGCGGCAGGGCGGATTTGCCGGGTTTGAAAAAATCTGTGCGACGAATTCACGATCTCATCCAGTATGAAATCGACAGTGGTACGCCGGCAGAACGTATTCTGCTGGCGGGTTTTTCCCAGGGAGGAGTGCTTGCCTTGCACACGGCTTTGTACTACCCGAAACGGTTGGCGGGTATTCTTGCCTTGTCCACGTTTCTTGGCGACGCTGAAGGTCTGGGTTCAGAAAAGGCGCAGGCGAATGCGCAGATTCCGATACTGATGTGTCATGGCGAACAGGATCCGGTGCTGCCCATGACATTGGGTAAGGCGGGCTTTACCACCTTGAAAGACGCGGGCTATGCAGTTGAGTGGCGTGAATACCCTATGGCGCATGAGGTGTGTCTGGAAGAAATACAAGAAATCAGTCGTTGGCTTCAGTCCATTCTGGCCCAGCGTTGATGTGCTAACGGTGTAGCGGGGCTATTGTCAGGAAAAAAATCATGGCCAGATCGTTGTGTAAGTGGAAGAAGAAAGAGATTGAAAAAGGTCTCCATGAATTGGCCCATATCGTGGATAAGCCGCGTTATGTGTGCAGAGACTGCGCCCGGTCAGCCCATGACAAGGGCCATCTGTGCAAGGCGACGAAGTTACCCTTGACCTAGTCGGACCCAGGCTATCGGGTTCCCCGTAGCGCAGCAGAGCTGCCTTCTCCCGGGCAGCGCCTGCGGGTTTGCATTGGCGCGCGCAAGTAGCCAAACTGTGCGTCCTGTTACCCTCCTGGACGCTTTTCGTGGAACTCGTTGTATTCGATCTGGACGGCACGCTCCTTAACAAGGACTCGGCAATCTCGGACTACACCAGCGAAACCCTGCGACTTCTCGCTGAACACGAAATTGCCTACACGGTTGCCACTGGGCGCACGCTTCACAGCGCCAGGTCCGTGCTGGGCGGGAATGACTTTCTTCTGCCGCAGGCCTACAAGAATGGCGTGATGACCTGGCACCCCGAAGAGAAACGCTTTACCAATGGTGCGATGCTCACCATAGCTGAGCTGGACCACGTAGTAGGCGCCTTTGTGCGCGCCAACGTCACTCCGTTTGTCTTTACCCTGGATAAAAGCCAGGGAGGCACTGTTTATCATCCACCTATGACCTCGCCAATTGAGGAGGAACTCATCCGCAATGCGGGGCTGGGTGATAACTTCACGGTACGCACCCTGGAGGAATTACCTGCGCACGCGCTGATTACGCATGTCAATGCCATAGGCCCCGGCGATGCGATAGAGACAGTGCTGCAGAGCGTGGAGAGCGAACCGCACCTGGTGGCTTATTCCGGAACTATACGGGACGGTCGACAGTGGCGTTGGCTGGACATACACCATAGTGATGCGAGCAAAGGCGGCGCTATTGCAGAGATGAAAGAGTTGTTGGGCATAGAGCGGGTGATTTGCTTTGGCGATAGTGACAACGACCTCAGCATGTTTGAGATGGCTGATGAGAGCTATGCGCCGGCAAACGCCAATGAGCTGATCAAGGCTGCTGCGACAGCGGTAATAGGCCATCATGATGAAGAGGGAATTGCCCGTTTTCTGCGAGAACGTTTCAACCTGACACCTGGCTGACGCGCCAGTCGCAGCCGAACTTAGTTCCCTGACTCAGCCTCGCGCAGTTTTTCCAGAGCCATCTCAACAAGTTGTCTGTTGTGCGATATCAGGTCAGACAGTAACCCCGCAACAAATACCGTGAAACCCATCGTTAACAGCGCAGCTCCCATCACCAGGGACTGCACGTGGCCAGCACCGTCTCCGGCGGCGTAGGCGAACAGGAAACGCAGTATAGGCAGTAAACCCGCTGCGCTCAGCACCGTACCCAGGTAGAAGAAAAAGCGCATTGGCCGGTACATGGCATACATACGCACGATGTTAACCATCTGCCGGGATACAAACTGGGGTATGTTGCGGAACAGGCGTGATTCCCGGGTTTTGGGATTGGTGCGTACCGGTACGCTGATGACTCTCATCTGCTTGTTACCGGCCTGGATGATCATCTCCACCGTGTAGCTGAAGGCGGACAGCATATTGAGCTTCAGCGCCGCCGGTCGCGAAATAGCACGGAATCCAGATACGGCATCGCGCACGTTGACGCCGGAAAGTGAACGCACTACATGGCTGCCCAGCCACTGCAGGATCTTCTTGGTTGTGCTGAACTCGGGATTGTTAGCGGTCTGCCTGTCGCCGATAACGATATCAGCGCGCTGTTCGAGAATAGGTTGTACAAGATCCTGCACGCTGCCACCACTGTACTGCCCGTCACCATCGGTATTGACGATGATATCCGCGCCTTCCTTCAGCGCCCTGTCCAGGCCGGAACGAAATGCCCTGCCCAGCCCCTGGTTACTGGTATGGCGGACTATGTGATGAACTCCCAGGGACCTCGCTACTTCAGCGGTGTTGTCACTGCTGCCGTCGTCAACGACCAGGACCTCTATGCAATCGATACCCTCTATTTCACCGGGCAGTTCAGCGAGGGTCGCCGGTAGTGTGTCTTCCTCGTCCAGACAGGGAATCTGAATAATAAGTTTCACTGGTATTTCCCCAACTCGTTACGTTGATGATTGTTTGCAGCGACAGGCACCTGACGCTGACCTATTCACACTGGTATACCTGGTCTTCCACCTGGCCCTGGCATCACACCCTGCGTAATGGTCAGTACCAGGCAGACAGATCCCGGTCGATGAGCTCTTCCAGTTCGACAATACTCTCTTGCAACTCGGCTGTTAACTCGGCTCGCAGTTCAGCCGGTAATGGGGCGCTGCGTCTGGTTGTTTGCCTGCTGCTTGCGAGGTAGCGGAATATTCTGCCTCGCCAGCGCAGGGGCAGTATCGGTAGCAAATGGCTGCGCAGAGCCGAAGAGCGCAGCCAGATGCTGCGCAGTAGCGGATTACTTATCTCACCAGTCTGGTTGTGAATCACAGCAGTATCCGGCTTGAACCCGGGATCCACATCCAGAAAGGTATACAAGTCCCGCATCACCTCATCCGGGCTCGCCTTCAGGTCGTCGAACAGTACTATTTTAATCTGTTGCCTTGGGAATGTGTCGAACCAACAGCGCAGATGCCGGGCGTAGAGGCTTTTATAGCGATGAATGCAGGACCAGTGGCCAGCCTCCCTTCTTCGGGCGTCGTCGCGCCAGGCAGCGAGAAAGTCTGTCTCAGGTTCAATACCGCTGTAACGGGAACGGTGGAAGGACGACCAGGCCCTCTCCACCGGTTGCCGCAATATAAACACCAGTCGGGCATCGGGAGTGAGGTCGCGAATGCCGGCGCAGGCCTGGGGATGCAGCATATAATTGATCGAGGCCTCGCCAACAATTCTGGCCTGGCCGGCGTGCCTGAATAACCCGCGATAGGTCTCCAGGTCCTTGATGGAGGTGGCATAGTATTGGTCGAGTCCCGGGCCTGCATACGGTACTCCTCCATAACCGTAGCTGAAGTAGTTGGGCTCCTTCACCGAGGACATGTATATCTGCGGATGCGCCCGACAATACGCCTCCAGCGAGGTAGATCCGCAGCGAGCGCCCCCGGCGATATAGAAATTTGGCATGCTCAAGCTGCGTTCACTCCAGAGACGTTCTGCTGCCGTTTGAGGCAGCTGACAGCGATTGGATTACTGAATGGTAATCATCAAGCAGGCGTGACCGCAAATGCTGTGCTTTGGCTCGCAGTTCCATCGACGTGTTCTCCCGGCTCGCGAGCAGGGCATCGGCAGCCGCCAGAACGCTTACTATGCCCTCTGATGACAGGATGGGTAGTACGGCCGTGGTGTAACCGAGGTCGGCGACAAAGCCATCGGTCTTGTGCGTTGTGGCCGCCAGAGGCAGGAACGCGGTGCCCATCTGGGTGGCAAATACCGCGCCATGGTAGCGATCGCTGATCAGCAGGTCGGCTTTGCCGATGGATGCCTTCAGTGCCGCCAGGTCCTCGTCTTCACCGGTTAAATCCAGCCCGGTAGCATCTTGCAGGCGCTTGCGTACAGGTGGATCGTATTTGCGACAACCGCAGAGGTAGACAATGCGGGCATTGAATCGCGAACGCATTTGCGCAATCAGTTCAGCCCACGCTGCGATGTCCGGCTCTCGGTCGCCACGCACTTGTATGGCGATGAGTGGCTTATTGCTCTTGTTTCGGGTTGCAACTGGTGTGTCTGCGGCGAAGGCAGCGTCGGGCACAACGAGGATACGTTCGGCCGGAACCCCCAGGGCGACCAGGCGGTCTCTGGATTGAGTCTCCCTGACGGCATGCACGGTGACAGCACGCATCACTGGCGCGACCCAGGCCAGCAGCTCCGGGCGGGTTACTGCGAAGCTGTAGTTGACCAGGGCGGTTGGGCGCCCGGCCATGTGCGCTGCATCCAGCGCAAACAGACGGCCAGGAAGGTAGCGTGACAGGTGATCTGCCAGCAACCCTCCCGCGTTCATGACAACTGCGTCGCAAGCGGCCAGATTCTGCGCGAACTTCCGTGCTGCCAAAGCGGGGAAAAGTCGTGGTTGCAGCGCTTCCCTTCCTGTTTGGCCGGTGCGTCGCAGGGTTGCCCGGTCCAGCGGTGTCCACAGCGGCAGCCACGCCAGCGCGGGGCCGAACAGCAGTCTGCAGAGGGCTTGCTGTAAAGGAGCACTGGATGCCGCCTGGCGGCTGAAGCTATCCCGCCAGTGTTGCCACCTCTGTTCCGGGGTCTGGCTCCCTGTGCTGAGCTGTCGCCATGTTTTCCGTGGAAAGCTGTTCCACTCGTCATAGATCAATGAGCCGGAGTGCGTCTCGCCTAGCAGTCTGCTCAAGCCTTGCTGCAGCGCCACGTCGCCAAGGTTGGGCATGTTGAGGGTGTACCTGCCAGGCGGAACCAGTACAAAAAGTGTTCCAGCGCTCAATGTTGGCCTCCTGCCAGGCGGCGATGTAATCCCAGTAATGCCAGCAGCCAGCAAAGTGCTCCGAACCCGGCACCGAAAATGAGGGACCCGGGTGCAGGGTTGATAATGCATAAGATTGTGGTCATGCCCATGGCGGCAGCGATACCGCCCACCGCTGCCAGTGCGGCGTTACGCAGTGCATGCATGTGACCCGCCGCCAGCGCGGACTGGCAGAGCAGTGCGGCGGGTGTCAGCGGAAGTAACAGTGCCAATAATCCCAGAGTAAGCAGGTCTGCGGCGGCTGCCAGATCGGGGCCGAAGATCAGTTCTATCAATGGCTCTGCCGCCAGATGAGACAGTGCGGCCAGTAGCAGCACTACCGCCATACTCGCTGGCACCAGTCGACGCAGATAGTGGTGACCGGTTGCATGCTGGCCCCGGCTGGCAAGGTAGGGCAGGGCCACCGTTCCGATGGAGTTGGGTAGCGCGACCATTACCTGCAACAGCTGCATTGCCAGAGCAAACTGGCCCAGCAGTTCGCTGCTGCCGAGAATATGGCGCCCGGCTGTCAGTGGTCCTTGCAGCAAACCGACGAGTGCCAGGGCACATAGCATGATAGGAAAAGATTGCCTGAGCAATGCACTGGCGTCCATTTGCTGCCAGTTCCACGCAGGTCTGACCACGGTGCGGCTGACCCACCACAGTGAGAGAAGGGCTTGTAACCACCAGTTGACGGCGTGGATAAGCAGTAGGCCGGTCAGTGATACGCCCGCATTCAGGGCGAGGGTGGCCACAAGCAATTCGCCAGGGCGGAACAGCACCTCCAGCATCACCACGTGCCGGGCGCGACGGTTCGCCACCAGAACATGGTTACACCATGACGCGAAGCCTCGGCCCGCCAGCGCCAGGGCTGCGAGGTAGAAAAGATGCTGGATAGCGGCGTCCGGTTCTGAGCCGATAGTGACCGCGAGGAACAGGCACAGCAACAGCGGTAGTAGCAGCCCGCGAAACGTCCACAGGCGGTGTGTCATCTGCCTGCCTGTATCGGCGGATTGTCCGTACGCGCGGCTCAGCAGCACCTGTGAGCCCATGTTAAACGCGGGAAGAAAGAGAATACCCCAGGCGTGCACATAGGCCAGAATGCCGTAGAGGTCTGCCCCCAGAGCACGCACTACGAGTACCACGTAAGCTAAACGGCTGGCCTGCGCTACCAGTCGCGCGGTGTAAAGCAGGCCGCCGCCTCGCAATATGGGCGTAAGCGGCGAGCCGGGGTGCGCTTGACTAGTCAAACCCGTTGCGCGCGCCGGGCGCAGAGCAGGGCAGTGTATGCCGCCAGATGTTGGTCCGTGGCCAGATCGCTGCGGTTGGTGCTGGCTACATATGCCGCTCCGGCCTGGCCAAGCTCCCGCCAGCGGTTGTTGCTCAGCAGGGCCTTGATGGCGGCGTGATAATCCTGGTCGGGGCAATGTCGGCCGAATTGACTGGCGAAGCCATCGGGATCGTGGGGGCTGACAATCGCGCAGCCGTGCGCGGCGGCTTCGATGAACACATTGGGCAGGCCCTCGCGTGCTGCGCTGTTCACCATAATCCATGATTTTGAAAAAACCGAAGACAAAGCGTTCGAAGAAAACTGGTCGATAAAACCCAGCATACGAATATTGGGCAAGTGGCCAAAGCGGGCGACCAGTTCCTCCCCGTAGCGCGGGTCCTGTGCGGTCCCGGCCACCAGAAACTCGACATGTGGAAAATCTGCCGCCAGTGAGAGGAACTTGTCCGGGCGTTTGCGACGGTCCAGCCGACCCACATAGCAAATGGTAGCCTGAGCAGATTTTTGAACCGGCTCCACCGGCATCGCGATGGGTGTTGGCATGAACTGCGGAGAGTTCGCCAGGCGGTACTTATTCTTTACTTTCTCCACCAGTGAATTTGCCGGAACGAATACCCTCTCGGCATGACGCACGGCCCTGCGCGTGAAGGGGTTTTCGTAGAACGCGGCAGTGCGCAGCAGCCCGAGTCGCGTGTGCGAAGGGTACCTGAATTCCACGCACCAATCGCGGAAGTTACGCGGGTCGCGACAGGTAACAACATGGATGCCCCGGGGTACCGCTCTCTGGGCAATATAGCTACTCAAGGAGGGTTCCTGGGAGTGAAAAATATCCGCTTTGACAGATTGGAACAGTGCGTCGCAGCGCAGAATATCGGAGCGTGCAAAAGTGCGCACTGTCATGCCGTCAATGTCGCTCTCGGAGGCCGTTGTCCCCACCGGCTGTGGCATGACGACGGTAACCCGGTGCCCCCGGTTCACCAGGTTTCGACCCAGGCTGCGGGTTGCGAAGCCAAAGCCGCCGGCAACGCCAAAACCCAGCAGTTCGCTCGCTATCAGGCAGATATGCAAACTATCGCCCTGCATTGTTTCGGTTGACCGCTTCATACTTCAGCGTCTTTCCGTGGATGTTGCAGCAACATCGGCGCTCAGCACAGATAAGAAAACGCTGGCATGTCTGTCGGCTATCACGCTCCAGTCAAACTCTCCGGCCTTGGCCAGAGCGGCCCTGGAGTAGGAGCGTCGCCGGTCAGAGTTTGAAAGCAGTTCCGCCAGAGCCAGGGCCAGTGCGTGGCTGTCGCCCGGGGGTACGAGCATGCCATTGTAACCCTCTTCAATAAACTCGGGAATGCCGGCCAATCGGCTGGCAATGGCCGGCAGGGAGCAGGCTGCGGCTTCCAGCAAGGTAACGGGCAATCCGTCCTTGTCGCCGTCCCTGCTGTGCACGCTGGGCAGCGCGATAATATCTGCAGCCGCAAAATAAGCGGGGAGAGACCGGTGGTCCCTGGACCCCAGAAAATGCACCCTGTTTGCCAGATCAAGGCGCTTTGCCTGGGCCAGCCATTCATCGCGCGCCGGACCATCGCCAATGATGACCAGTTGCGCCCCGGACAAGCCCGCCAGCGGTTCTGCCAGCGCGTCCAACAGAACATTCACACCCTTCTTTGGTGCCAGTCTCCCGACAAACAGTATCACCGGACCCTGCGGTGGCATATCGGCCGGTCGGGAGGCTTTGCTGGCGGCGTTGGCGAAATGCGCGCAGTCCACACCCATGGGTATGTGGTGGATTCGCGAGTCCGTGGTGCCGCTGTCATCGGCTGTCGCCAGTATTGCTCGACATTCCGCCAGCAGTTCAGCAGACACCACGGTTGTCGCGGATGCTCTGCGAAGTACATATCGAACAAGGCCTCGGAATGGCCCGCTGCCCAGCGTGAACACATCACCCCCGTGAGAGGTGACTACCAGTGGTGGCCGCATAGTGCCTGGCAAAGCTGCAGCGACCAGGCCCTGCGGTAGTGTCCAGTGGGCATGCACGAGGTTGAACCTGTTCCGTTTCAGCAGTCGACGCAGGGCGATTGCCTGGCCCAATACCAATCCGGGCACGAGTAGCCAGTTCATCGGTGACGCCTTTAGTCGGGGCATAATGCCGCCGGGGTAGGCCAGGCGTTCCCAGGACCTGAAGGGCGCATAGCGGTAGTAAGCGATTTCGACCCCGAACAGGGTAGCCCGCGGCTTCGCTCCCGGGAAGGAGGGCGCCAGTACGGTGATGTCGAACCTGTCTGACAATGCCCGGGCCAGGTCCAGGACAAAACGCGGCTCCGGATCATGTTCATGTCGCGGCAGCGTGGATGTGGTCACCAGCAGTCGCGGTTTCGATTTATTCACTTGCCGATCTGTTCGTTCCATCAGTAGTGACGCAACCCCGGGGCCTTTGACTGGCGGGGTTGCGGATGGTCAGTGCTGCCTGGCCTGTGGTTACTGCGCTTTCTTTAGAGGAATCACGTAGCTTGCCGGATACTCGCGGTGCTTGTCGGTAATTGCGTCGGTGATACCCAGATCAATAAATACAGCAGATGCAACGATCTTTGCGCCTATAGTTGATTCGATTGAACCAGTCGCTGTTCTGCCGTCATCGGTCTCGCACTGGTAGCGTAAGGCATCGTCTGAGCGCCTGATCATCACGGTGTCGGGTACTGCCACAGTCCATTGGCCGCGCTTATTGGTCATTACGCAGTTCGCTTCTGTGCCGTCGCTCATGGAAAAGGCAATGGGCACGTTGGCGTCATTGGTCAGGCTGGCGCAGCCGCCGACGAAGATGCTTGCCGCAACGGCTGTTGCCGCTAGTAAGGTTTTGTTCAATTGAGACCCGCCTGCATAAAGTTTGTGGAGTGTGACGTGAGTTTACAGGGATATTGATGGCTGACTCCAGCCCGGGCTGCAGTTGAGTGGCCCTTCACGTTGCTGCGATTGCGCGTGGCTTTCCATAATCAGTGCCGCAGTTGCATGGCGATTCGTTATACCAGTGCAGCGGATGTGGTCGCTCAGGACCTGGTAATCCTCACCGCGGGTTATCCGGGTCCAGGTTGAATGTTTCTATCTGCCAGTCGAGATAGAGCCCGCTCGACAGGAAATCAACATAGAGCTCATTCACCAGGCTCACCATTTTTCGCACCAGGTACTCCACGTCGCCATCGAGGGAACGCAGTGTAAGGGCGACACTGCCGCCGCGGTTGTAGGGACGTAAGGCGACACGTTGCGCGTCGCAGCGACGATGGTCGGGAAGTGCAGCGTCCTGGCGCGACTTCAGCCAACTGCGTAGCTCACGGTACATGGCAGACTGGGGCGCCACCTGCGGCAACACGCAGGTGATGCGCAGGCTTTTTTTCGCGTCGTTCCAGCGCCATTCAAACAACTGGTCGCGCAGCCAGAGTACCCTGTAGCTACCCTTTGCAGGCGCGCGACTGAACCCTCGAAATATACCTCGTTCAGCATACTCCTGAAGAATATCGCCAACCAGTTGTGCGTGGTCCGTCAATGCGCTACAGCGCCCACGCCGGGTTCCGCATTAAGGGAGATGCCCGGTGGATAATCGCGAGGAGAGGTGAATTCCTTGAGCGCCTGGCAATTGATCAGGCTGCTGACGTGCTGATCACGGGCCAGTTTGTAGCTGCGGGTGAGTGCCGCGCGGAACTCCTCGACCGTGCGCACGTACTCTCCGTTGGCACCCAGCCCTTCGGCCATCTGGTCGTAACGCAGATTCTCCTGGAACAGGTACATATGCATGGATCGGGCGGAGCGGGCTGCATTTGGCCACACGCCCCAGGCATTGTTGTTGTACACGATGGTAATGGTTGGCAGCTTGTATTTAATGGCCGTATCCAGTTCAAACAGGCTGTAGGCCATACCTGCGTCACTGGTGATGCATACGGTGGGCGCACCCTCATAGCCAGCTTGCGGGCCGACGCCGCGCTGAACTGCGGCGCTCACCCCCATCATCATCGACATATCGGGGCCTATAGCGCCATATTGGTAGGGCGGCACGATCATGTGAGCGGGGCGCTGTGCCCGCATGTAGCGTCCCGCGAACAGGCCGCTGGTCCAGCCGCCGCCGCCGAACACACAGGCCAGGCGATCATCGGCGTCGTTCTCCAGAAAGTGCTGTGTATCATGGGCAATGACCGCCGGATGGAGATGGTTGGTCTGTTTGCTGTAGCCAAGCCCGAGTTCATAGATATCGTCGTTCTGCTTCTGGTACGCTTTCCTGGCCGCCGCAATTTCATCGACCCATGCAGCGCGTTTTTTGCGTCGCACGGCGTCCGCCAGCGCCTCCAGAAACAGGGCTTCGTCACTGACTATGCCGATATCCAGAGGCCAGTTGCGGCCCAGGTCTTCCTGCTCCGGATGCACCCTGATTGCCTTGATTTCGGGGTTGAATCGATACTCACCCGGGCTAGGCATACAATATTGGCCTACGAAAATAACCAGGTCGGCACTGAGCAATGCATCCGGTGCGGCCATCACGCACAGCGGGTGCTCGTCGGGGAATGCCCCGCGAGTGGGGCCGGAAGTGGCTACAGCCATCTGGTTGCGCTCGGCCGCGCGGCGTAACGCGTCCCAGCCCTTGCGTTGAAAAACGCCCTGACCTGCTACGATCAGCGGGCGTTCAGCCTTGTCTATCATTTTTATTGCAGCTGCCAGGTCTGCTGGCGCAGGCGCTGCACGGGAGTCAGTGCGATACTGGCTCTTGTCATAGAAGTCTTTCAGTTCTGCGGGGTCTTTGAAGCGGGCGCGGGCAACCTCCGCAGGAAAGTCCAGGTGTACTGGCCCGGGCACGCCTGATTTCAATTGCCTGAAAGCGTATCCCCCGTACTCGTGCACCCGTGAAGGGTCTATCAATCGCTTGCCATACTTCTTTATCCCCTCGGTGAGCGGCTGCTGGTAGCCAGTCTGGATAAAGGCCTCCCGGTCGTCACCCGCCAGTTGCATATTGCTGGCCAGCACCAGTAGCGGCGTGCGCGCAGAGCTCGCGGCGGCAATATTCATTATCATATTGGTGAAGCCCGGGCCTTCCGTCCCCGAAGCTGCCGTCACCTCACCCGTAGCGCGGGAAAACCCGTCTGCCATGGCGCACATGGCACCCTCCGAGCGTCCGCCGTAGGAGGGTATACCGGCCGCCGCCAGTGCGTTGATGACGGTATAGTTTCCGGGGCAACAGAACAAGGCGGCCAGCTTTTCCTCACGGCACAAATTGGCGAACACTTCAGCGCCACTCATGCCGCGGCCTTCAAATGTTCCCGGCTTGGGTTCTTCCGCCAGGGAGTTGGTGAAATCGCTGGCCAGGCGGATGGATGGAATACTGACGCCGCCAAGATCCTTCTCGACGGCGGTAAATGCACTGCTGCTGGCTCCAGCGGCAACCGCCGCGCCCACGCCCACCGCTGACTTGCGTAAAAAATCGCGACGAGAGGCCGTCGCCGATTCTTCTGCCCGGGCTTCATCAGGGGGTCGGTGGTCTTCGCTGTGATTCGCCATGTTATTGTCCTCAATAAAGGTATAAGGAAAATGACCAACGCCTGCGAGGCGTGTTACTCCATCAGGCTTTGCACGAAGTGGGTCAAATCCTGGATTTTTTCGTCACTGCCAAGCTGTACTCGCCAGCCAGGCATGGCAACGCCTGCACCATTGGCGATGCTGTTGTAGATCTCTTGTTCGGACGTGCCGCTATAGTATGCGTCGGCGTCCGTGAGATCGGTGGCATCGGAGATCACGTCCATCTGCGCGCGCCCATCGCGGCCGTGGCATTCAGTGCAGTATTGTTGAAAAAGTTGCGCGCCGCGTTCTACGGAGGCAGGCTCCGGCGCCTGCTGCTCTGCAATAGCGGTTGCTGTGTTCAGCAGTGCGGAAAACGCCAGCAGGGATACCGGCAGGATCGCGGTGACAGTGCGGATAGCGGCTTGGGCAGGCATCTTGGGTACTCCGGTTATTCTCAGGTAGCACAAGAATACTAAAGCAGCCCGACAGTTGGTACCGCTATGCCCGGAACTGGGAGATCTGCACCTCCTCGCCATAGTCACCATAATCTCCCATTGCCCGCAGTCGACGAAACTCCGCCCAGGCGATGGCACGGTAACGGGCAGGCGCGGAAGAGGACACCGTCTCTGTCAGGGGAGCTACCACAGTCTGATTGTCAGGGTTCAGAAAGTAGGCTGCACTGTATCTCGCATGCCTCTCACTGGCACGAACGCGATGCAGTGGGGCGCGGAACCGGTCATTCGACCACACCTGAAGCATGTCGCCGATATTAATGGTCAGTGTGTCGGCCAGGGGGTGTACGTCTTGCCACTTGTCATCTTTCAACACCTGCAGCCCAGATACCGTATCTTGCAGCAGGACGGTAATCGCGCCGGCATCCGAATGTTGGCTGATGCCATACGGCCCGGTTGGTGGTGCTTCGGTGGCGGCAAGGTGGTCAGAGCAGGGGTAGTGATTGAGCCTCAGGAAACTGGTGTGTCCACTTTGAAAGTGTTGTGTCAGTGTATCCTGCTCAGCGCCCAGGGCTTGGCAACACAGCGATACCAGCTGTGCCGCGAGGTGATGACAGGCCAGTGCATAGAGCTCAAGAGCTGTCCGGAAGCCTGCCGGAGAATCAGGCCAGGGAGTAAGTTGATTGGGAGCGTAGTCAAAAATCTCTTTGCGATCCCTCAGGTTTTTGGTCAGTTCCCGATCGTAGTAGCCAAAAGGATTGTCCATCGTGCGTGAGACAGCCTGTTTGGCTGGCACGGCGAGACTGAAGAAGTTCTGGCTGCATGCATGGAGTGATTCGATCAGCCCGGCCTCTATGCCATGGTTGGCAACGTGGAACAGCCCCCAGTGGGTGCATGCGTCCGCGATCAGGCCAGTCTTCTTGTCCTGGCTACTGTTCAGGTCTAATACTGGAACCATATGCCTGCTGTGCCTTTTTCCGTGACGGGGAGCGTTTTTAAAAAAAAACCGGGAAATACCAGGCCGGGAAAAGGAGTGTAACCAATTTTCTGTCGAGTGGAACAGCGGGACAGATTCAAGGCCGCGATAGTAGTCACGCTGGCTGCCCCGCTGGGTGTAGCCAGGTGACTTTCGGGTTGGTTAAACTTTGCAACCAGGCGGCAGGCTCCCGCTCGTGGAGTCGGCTATCATTGATTGCGATGCCGGCTGGTGTATGTGCCGCCGCTTTGACATGAACGCTGCAACCCGGAGACGAGACGCCCACGATGATCAATGCAATAAAAGCCCTGTTCGAGATGCCACAACAGGACGGCGAGGCAGAGCGTGAGCACAGGTTGCACGTCGCGGTCGCGGCCATGATGATCGAAACCAGCCGGGCGGACTTCACCCAGGACGCCGAGGAAGAAGCGGCGATGGCAACTCTGCTGCGCAACAGCCTGGACTTGTCTGACGAGGAAGTCCGCTCATTGATGCGTGCGTCTACCGAAAGGGTAGATGAGGCGATTTCATTGTACGAATTCACCCGCACCATCAACGACTACTACTCCCCAGAGCAAAAAGTGCAGATGATCGCTGCCATGTGGAAGGTGGCCTACGCCGACGGTGACCTCGACAAGTATGAGGAAGCATTGATCCGCAAAGTAGCTGAATTGACGTATGTGCCCCACCAGGATTACATCCGCTGCAAAGTCGCCGCCCAGGGTGATGTCCGTCCGGACAACGGCGGCTGACAGTCCGGTTGCCCGCGAGCAGGGCCTGGGGGCGGACTGTGTTGCGGCTGAAATGGCGCGCCCGGAGAGATTCGAACTCCCGACCAACTGGTTCGAAGCCAGTTACTCTATCCAGCTGAGCTACGGGCGCGCGGAGGCCTGATTATACATGCTATGAGCTCACACACCATGCCCTGGAGGGTGCTGTTCAGTGTCTGATGGTCGTTATGTCCAGCCGGAGTACAGGGCCTCGACCCGTCGAAATCCTGATCTATACTAAAGCTCCATGCACTATTGCAGCGCCCCGGCGTGGCCGCCATTAAGCGAGGATGTCTATGCAGACTATAAGAAATACGGTTACTTGCTTTGCCTTCTTACTCGCGACAGCGAGCCTGACGCAGGCAGAGACCGGGGCGCATAAAGACGCCATTCTGGTGTTGGATGCCTCCGGGTCCATGTGGGGTCAGATCGGCGGCATCAACAAGATCGTCATTGCCAAGGATGTCGTCGAAGGGCTGGTTCGTAGCCTGCCGGAAGACCAGCGGCTTGGCATGGTTGCTTACGGCCACCGCAGAGAGGGTGACTGTAATGATATCGAAACCCTCGCCCAGGTCGGAGCAGAACGCAGTGCACTGATCGCGAAAATCCGTGCTCTCTCGCCAAACGGGAAAACCCCCCTGTCGAAATCAGTTGAACATGCCGCCAACGAGCTGAACTACAGGAAAAATGCGGCCACCGTGATACTGGTTTCTGATGGACTGGAGAATTGTGACGTCGATCCCTGCGCGCTGGCAAGAACACTGGAGGAGAATGGGCTGGACTTTACCGTGCATGTTGTCGGCTTTGACGTAACCGAAGAAGAGCGTAATGGGCTGCAATGCATTGCTACCGAAACAGGAGGTGAGTTCCTGACGGCAGATGACGCCGATGAGCTGACTGCCGCGCTGACACAGGTTGCCGCAGTAGTCGAGCCAGTCGCCCAGGCGGAGCAAGTGCAGAAACAGACTGTCGCGCTCAAGGCAACCATTCTCACCGGAGGGCCGGATATTCAATCCAGGCTCAACTGGGAAGTGACGAACACAGAGACGGGAGAGACCGTTTTCGAGAAAATAAACACGGGCTATGCAGAGTTTGACGCAGTTCCCGGGACCTACGAGGCAACGGCAGTATGGACGGGCTGGCCACATCAGGGGGACCGTTACCAGGGCGACAAATCTGGCAGCCGAACCTTCACCATTGATACCGCGCCCCGGGTAATCACTGTGGCTGTTGACCTGGAGATACCTGTCACACTGGAAGCGCAAAATGCGGTAGCCGAGGGAAGCCCGGTTGATGTGCGCTGGTCTGGCCCCGATGATCTTGGCACGATCATCTCTACCAATGCTCTGGATGACGGGCCCCGCACGTCCATTTATTTTTCTACTGGCCAGAAAGCGCGTGACGCATACGAGAAAGCCTCGGTAAAAGCCGGGCAGAAGACAGATACCAACGGCGATGGAACGTTTAATCAGGATGACATTGCCATCACGCAGATCGGCGGTCCCTCTCAGGCGGGAGCTTATGAAGTCCGCTATACGCTTGCGTCCCCGCGTGTGATTCTCGCGCGGGTTCCCCTCTCGGTGACCGAGGGCGACTACAGCTTGAGTGCCCCTGATGTGGTCGCGGCGGGATCCACGTTTGAGGTGGACTGGTCCGGGCCATTGACACCTGGCGACGCCCTGTTCATAGAGAAGCCCGATCTGGCCTCGGCTTATTATCAAGGCCCAAGGACCAGGCTGACAGAAGGGGAGGCCGCGACAATCACTGCACCGCCAGAGCCAGGGCGTTATGAGATTCGCTACGTCATGTTCAATGGCTACACTACCTATCCAGGCATGCAGCATGCTGTGCAGGTGCGCAGGCCGCTGACTGTTACAGACGTGGTGGCCAGAATAACGGCGCCGGATACGGCGGTAGGCGGCTCTACCATCAGTATGCAGGTAGAACCGCCGGGTGAGTGGGAAGATGACGCGATCTCCGTGGTGCAGCCAGGTGCGCTGAAAAGCAATGCTAAATCCCGCAATAGCCTGATTCGCATGAAGCAGGCCGATGGCCGTTTTTACATCCGCGTGCCCGACCTCCCGGGACAATACGAGATTGCCTATTTTTTAAATCCCGGGTCCCGTGTTGTTACCAGAGAACCGCTGACCATTACCCGCGCCTCAGCTTCTGTTGATGCACCTGACAGCGTCAAGGTGGGCGAGGCATTTGACGTCACCTACAGCGGCCCGGCGTTCTCCGGTGACCGGATCATCATCGCGCCCGCCGATACGCCGGATGAAAAAATGTGGGGCTGGAATGCTAATTATGGCTTCTTTGTAAAACAGGACGAGAACGTCGGTACGTACCGGGAGAACCAGTCCACAAGAAACCTGAAGCCGGGCAATTATGAAGCCCGCTACGTCACGGGACTGCAACACATTGTGCTGGCGCGCGACTCGATCATCGTGACCGAGTGATTGTCGATTCGAAGTTGTATCCCAGCGTCTCCATCAGCTGTGGGTTCAACTGACTCCTGATGAAATCCAGATCCTCGCCGGAGTAGGGCTCCAGATACGTTTTCTGAGTAACGTCCTCGCGGTAGTCGTCTATCGTTTTCGGGGCGTTCTTTGTCGAGGTCGTTATCGGGGTAAAAGCTTTACTCAATAATGGAATGTCGTGGCGCTGGTGAATATCCCTGAGCACTTTTTCAGGTTCCGCGACCAGTGACTCGTAGCGAATCGTTTCGAAGGGGATCCCGCATTCATGTTTCAGTTGTAGCCACCGCTCGTGTTTCCGGTTCCATAATTCCACTGGATTGGGCAAAGAGCGGCCTAATCCATCTCTGCTGTGCAAGCGCCATTCGCTTTGCAAAAACTCCGAGAATCCGGTCGGTAGTTTTCCTCGGTAGTGATAGGGCTTTCTGTACAACGATGTCAGGAAGGCGTACGGACTCTTGACCACGATGACGATCAGTAAAGGAGCCATATCCGTTTCCTTTAGCCAGCTCTCTCGCGGTATACCGTGTTTCCATCCCAGCGTGTTTGAGCTGTCAGCCGCGAGAAAAATATCCAGGAGGCGTTCTCGTCTGATCATTTTTAACGCGAGCGTCTGCAATGGGCCGGGAAGAAACTTCAACACCTCGGCATCAAGGTTGTGGTCCATCAGCTGCTCCAGGAAGTTGGTGCCCGAGTTGCGCTCTCCGTAGATCTTCAGTTTCCAGCGGAGTTTATCGTTAGCATGTGGCGATGCTATTGAAGGGATGGCAGCTTCGCGCTCCGCGAAATCAGATGTAACGTTCACCATGTTGTCTTTCTGATCGTGCTCTCTCATCAGCTGATCGTATCTGCTTTGCTTTCCATCATCATGCCATTTTCAGCTGACATCTTAGGGCCTGTTCATACTAATTGAGATAGCCCTGATTCTTTGGCGCAGGGCGGTTGGCTGCAACAGGTGTATTTTCGGTCACCGCTGGCATAGGATTGGGTTTTGCATTAACCGGAACGCCGTAAACAATATGAGCGAAACTCTTGAAGTGTTGGTAGATGGCCTGCGTTTTGCCGAGGCTCCACGATGGCGGGACGGCAAGCTCTGGTTCTCGGACATGCATGACCATAAGGTTTGCACCGTTAATCTGCAAGGAAACCTCGACGTTGTTGTTGAAGTACCCAACCAACCCTCAGGCCTGGGCTGGTTGCCGGATGGACGCCTGTTGATCGTATCCATGCTTGACAGGAAACTGCTGGTCTATCACGAAGGCGCGCTAACCGAGTTCGCCGACCTGTCACGGATAGCAAGCTACCATTGCAACGACATGGTGGTGGCTCCCTCAGGGGATGCCTATGTTGGGAATTTCGGCTTCGATATAGAGGATGGCAGCAGTGCGGCCCCGGCGGAACTGATCAGGGTTAGTTCGAGCGGCGAAGCCGCAGTGGTCGCCAGCGACCTGTCGTTTCCTAATGGCATGGTGGTTACGGCGGACAACCGGACCCTGATAGTCGCGGAAACAATGGCCTCCCGACTTACCGCATTTGACGTGGGCCGGTCCGGGTCACTGGGTAACCGCAGAACATGGGCTCAGCTCGATGGGGTGATGCCGGATGGCATCTGTCTTGATGAGGCCAGTGGGGTATGGGTGTCGTCGCCCATGACTGCTGAAGTGCTTCGCGTAGTCGAGGGCGGGGAGATTACGCATCGCATCAAAGTAGCCAATCATGCTATTGCCTGTGCGCTGGGCGGGCCCGCCATGCGGACACTTTTCGTACTCAGCAGTCGAGCGCTCGCGGCACAGGACTGCCGTAATACCCGTGACGCCAGGATTGAATCGATAGACGTTGCGACTGCGGCTGCGGGGTCATCCGGGAAGCTTTTTTAGCGCTGATGTTCATGATGCATCCAATGTCATGCCAAGCTTGATCGTCACCTGCCAGTAGTCGATCTGTTGGTCCTGAACGTGCCCGCGTATGTCAGCCACTTCGAACCATCGCAGGTTGTGAAGTGACTCAGCGCTTCTGGTAATGGCCTTCTCTACCGCATCCTCGATCGAGGTTTTGGATGAGCCCGTTATCTCGAGGGTTTTGTATACGTTGTCTTTCATAATGGGTCTCCTGTCATTGGGGCAGTGAGTGTTGGTGAGGTTTATGAGCTGCCGGTAAGGCTGTCACGCATTTCCTTCAGGCGGCTTTCTCCCGCGTCCTTTGCTTTCTCCAGTTGCGATTTGGCATCGTCCATCTGCTTCTGCAGGTCTTCCACGTTTGACTTGAGCTTCGACTGGATGTCCGCTTTGGCTTTCTCCGATTTGGCTTCAGCCATTTGCCGCTCCGCTTCAGCCTGTTCAGCTTCAACGCGCTTGTTAAGTTCATCAACTTTCTGGTTAACGGCTTCAGATATTGATTCAAACAATGACATAGGGTTCTCCCTGTGAGTGTTAGTGATGACTGTGAATCGCTGAGTTGAGCGATAGCAGTCAGGTTGTTGCAAGTGATGTGCCAACCGCTCGCCAGGTGCGTAAATAGCCTCAGGCTGCTGGTATAGCAGGGCTTGTGGCAGGCAATTTCAGGTTTAGTGGCAGTCGCGAGGTGTTGAGTTTGTAAGGTCTACAATTGTTCCGGTAAATATTGCTGCCACACCAGGGGAGTATCTGCCGGCGATCTCTTTACCGGTAGTGCAGTATGTTGACCTGCCCTGCAGGCGCTTTTGCCTATAATGTTGCGCCGGCAGTGCGTGCGGGAGATCGCTTCGCGCTGGTGCGCAATGTCCTGGAACAGTGAGGCAATATGAATTTCGAGTTTTCCGAAGACCAGCTTCTGATCCGTGATCAGGCCCGCCACTTTCTGGGCCAGGAGTCGACCGCAGCAGTCGTTCGCAGCATTCTGGATACCCCTGAACCCTACCACCAGCCACTATGGCAACAGATTGTGGAACTGGGCTGGACGGCCATGGCCATCCCCGAGTCTTATGGGGGCCTGGGTCTGGGATACCTGGAATTGTGTGTTGTAGCCGAAGAGTTGGGTCGTGCACTTGCGCCAGTGCCCTTTTCATCCAGTGTTTACCTGGCCACCGAGGCGATCAAGAGCTGGGGAAGTGAGCAGCAAAAACAGCATTACTTGCCAAAGCTTGCAGCGGGAGAGTTGATTGGCACACTCGCCAGCAGTGAGGGTCAAGGGCTGATGGAGGTTCAGGCGACGGTTGCCGAAAACACCTTGCAAGGCGTGAAGCTGCCGGTACCGGATGGTGATGTTGCGGATTTTGCTGTAGTAATCGCCAGGGATTCCAGCGGCGATACAGGACTTTACCTGGCTGATCTTGAGGGGGCGGGGGTGCAGCGGCGTGTGCTCAACAGCATGGATCCAAGCCGTTCCCAGGCCCAGTTGAACTTCACCAAGACGCCGGTAGAGCGCCTCGGGGGGTGCGGCGATGGCACTGTTGCGCTGGCGGAACTGTTGGACAAGGCCGCTGTGTTATTTGCTTTTGAGCAAATTGGTGGGAGTCAGGCCGCCATGGATATGGGTATTTCCTATACCAGGGAGCGCTATGCGTTTGGTCGACCTGTTGCCTCCTTTCAAGCCATCAAGCACAAGTTCGCCGACATGTTTGTTGCGCTGGAACTGGCCCGCGCCAATGCCTACTACGGTGCCTGGGCATTGTCTTGCGATGCGCCGGACTTGCCACTTGCCGCCGCTACGGCACGTGTTTCAGCTACCGATGCCTACTATCAAATCACCAGGGAGAATATCCAGGCGCACGGCGGCATGGGCTTTACCTGGGAGTTTGACTGTCATCTGTACTATCGCCGCGCCCAGTTGCTCTCCGGCGTGATCGGTTCGCAGCCACAATGGAAAGAAGCGGTGGCCAGTCGTTTACTGAGCGCCGCCTGAGGGAACTACCAATATGGATTTTGAAGATACGCCCGAACAGGCGCAGTTTCGTGCAGACGTCATCGCCTGGCTGGATGCCAATGCCAGGCGCCGCACGGATAATCTGCTGCGGGGCATGGAGGGGGAAGACGCTTTCCGCGAGGCGAAGGAATGGTATGCCAAAAAAGCCGCGGCGGGTTTTGCCTGCCTGACCTGGCCGAAGGAGTATGGTGGCGCCGGGCTCACACCGCTGCATGATGTTATCTGGTCTCAGGAAGTGGCCAAATACGAAACCCGTGACAGCCAGTTTGTGATTGGTATCGGTAATTGCGGCCCGGCGATCATGCATTTCGCGGAGGAGGCTGCCAAGCTGGAGTTACTGCCACGCATGGCCAGTGCCGAGGATGTCTGGTGCCAGTTATTCAGCGAGCCCGGTGCTGGCTCCGACGTGGCCGGCCTGCGCACGCGCGCGGAGCGCCAGGGCGACAACTGGATTCTCAATGGGCAGAAAATCTGGACGTCGGGAGCACAGCATTCAGATTACGGAGTGGTGCTCACGCGCACTGACCCAACTGTATCCAAATACCGCGGCCTGACGATGTTCATGATTGACATGCGCCAAAGTGGTGTGGAAGTGCGGCCCATAATGCAAATGGACGGTGGCCAGCATTTCAACGAGGTGTTCTTCAACGATGCCGTGGTGCCGGATAACTTCCGTCTGGGAGATGTGGGTGGCGGTTGGACGGGTGCCCTCACGGTGCTGATGAGTGAGCGCCTGGCCATTAGCGGTGTGCAGCCCACAGGCTTTCCCCAGTTCCTTGACCTTGTCAAATCCCTAGAGCTCAACGGGCAAGCCATAGCCAACGACCCACTGGTCCGTGAGAGATTGGCAACGTGGTATAGCCAGTACGCTGGCCTTCAGGCGGCGAATAAGCGCATGCTGACCGCCGTGGCCAAGGGTGGTGTTGCAGGTGCAGAGGCCTCGCTGGGTAAGCTGGTGGGCGCGGTGATGAATCAGGAAATCGCCAATTTCGCCTGTCAGCTATTTGGCCAGGCGGGGATCATTCAGGAGGAGGGCATCAGCCCGGAGCAGGCGCATTTCCAGAAGACCGTGCTGTTCGCGCCTGGAGTGCGTCTCGCAGGCGGCACCGATGAGGTGATGCGCAATATTCTGGCGGAGCAGGTTCTGGGGCTGCCCCAGGAGCCACGCGCAGACAAGGGGATGGCATTTCAGGATATCCCCAGTGGCAAGAGTTAGTTTGCGTGCTTTTTGCCGAAATCAGCGTTGAGTGAGCTGCGTCAAGGTGAACACACACAGTGATAAATGACCGATTTGATCATTTTGACATTGGCATTTTTCCGGTTATCGTTTACCAGGGTCAACCAGTGTTTGGCCTGCGTCGCAGTGCCCCGCAGCATGGCGCACAACCATAATAACCAATTGCATTGGCATAGGTGTTCAGCTGTTCTTCCTGCCGCATTGCAACCGAGGTACCTAATGAACAAACTATTTACCGCTCGTAAAACCATACTGGCCGCCGCCCTGGCTGCCATCACTACCCCCGCCTACACCCAGGACCTGGTACTGGAAGAGGTGATAGTCACAGCAACCAAGAGAGAGTCCACGCTGCAGGACATCGCGGCCACCGTCAACGTGGTCACCGGCGACTCGATTGACAAGTTTTCTTCGCTGGGTTTTGCCGATCTGGAGGCTCAGACCGCAGGCCTGTCGCTGGCTACGCCCAACGCGAGATCGCAGACTGTTGCCATGCGCGGCGTGTCAGTGGATGCGGAAGCAGGTGCTGACGCCACAGTTACCATCTATATGAACGATGTGTTGGTGACCAACAATATCGCGTTCGGCCAGTTGTATGATCTGGAGCGGGTTGAAGTACTGCGCGGTCCGCAAGGTGCCTTGCAGGGGCGCTCTTCCCCCGCAGGTGCCATAAACGTCAACACACGCTCCGCAGATCTCTACGAATCAGACGGTTATGTGCAGGCTACTATCGGGGACAATGACGGCATCAACGGCCAGGTGGCTTATGGCATGCCGCTGATCGAAGGCAAGCTGGCGGCGCGGGTGGCTGTTGTCTACGACACCAGTAACGGCCGCAACATTGAGAATCCTACGACCGGCCTTGATGACCCGGAGTTGGAGGCCACGTCCTTCCGCTTGAACACTGTCTGGCAGATAACCGATAACTTGTCTGCTGATTTGACCTACCAGAGCTTCGAGCGTGATGGTGAAGACCCTTCGCCCATAGCGGGTATTGACTCACTGGGGCAACGACCCACCCTGAAGCCGGAGGATAGAACTTCCCTCGCGCCCACCAACAACCTGACCGACTTCGAATACGATTACGTCAGCCTGGAGTTCAATTGGCAGATTGGCGGGCTGGACCTGACATCCGTCACCGGCTGGACCGACGAAACCCGTGATTACCGCGAGGAGAATGACAGGGCCAACTATGTGCAGAACCCGGCGGCGCTCACCGACCAGTTCTCAAGAACGGAACAGGAAGTCCTCGTCCAGGAACTGCGCCTGTCATCCTCAGATAACGATTTCTGGGACTGGATGGTCGGATTCTATTACCAGGACTCGGATGTCGTAGCGGACTTCACGGTAAATACCACGACGACCTTCCCCGCTTCTTTCCCGGCGTTCCCGCCCCTGGGTGGTTACCAGTTTACGCTGCAGTCGAATTCACTTGTGCCCGTGCAAGCGGAGCAGTGGTCGCTGTTTACCTTCAATTCGTTTTACCTGACAGACACGGTAGACCTGGAAGTGGGCCTGCGTTACACGGATTACGAGAAGTTTCGTGCCGCAACGGTCACGCTGAATGGGTATCCCTACTTGCCTGATGTTCCAGGATTCCCGGCGGAGGCCCAGGACTTTATCAAGGGTCAGATTACCGGGCCGGCCGGTGCCGCTTTTCCCATTGAAGGTATAGCGGACGAGTTTCAGAACATCGACGACGATTCCATAACCGGCTCACTGACTCTGCGTTGGGACTGGACCGATGACATTTCCCTGTACGCCAACTATGGCAGAGCTTATCGCACCAAGGGCAATTCCATCGTGCCGTCTCCGAATGTACAGTTTCTTCCCGATCCTGCCGAATACCTGCTGCACGATGAAGAGACCAGTGACTCCTTCGAAATCGGTATGAAAGGCCGCTTCTGGGACGGCCGCGCGCGCTTGAATGCTGCGCTTTATTACCAGCAGTACGACGGTTATCTGGGGTTTGTCCGCGGTGTGGAGGTACTGGACGACATGGGTAACCCGGTAGTACTGCCAGGTGGCCTGATCTACAACGGCGATGCGGACATTACAGGTCTTGAGTTGGACGGGCAGGCGCTACTGGGCGAAAGCTGGTCCGTGGGCTTTGGTCTTGCCTGGACGCAGGCGGAATGGGGTTCCGCTTCCGAGCCCTGCAACGATCGCGCACCAGGAGAAGTGATTGGTCAGTGTGACCTGGAAGGTGAAAATGTCGGTGGAGAACCGGAGTGGTCGGGCTTCCTGAATTCCGAGTACTACTTCCCTCTGGAGAGCACTGAGGTCTACGTACGCGGCCAGTACAAATATACCGGTGAGCGAGACAACATTTCTGCTTCGGCGGGCCTGGGCACTGTCGTTGACGAGTTTGATGACTACCATATCGTCGATCTGTTCGTGGGTTGGCGCAGCAGCGACGATGTCTGGGACCTGAATGTTTTCGCCAAGAACCTGTTCGATGCAGATGAAGTGATACTGCAGGACGGTTCCGATCAGTATGACCAGTTCTTCAGCGGCGGCTCCTACAATGAAACCAATGTGCTGCGTGAGCGCATTCTGGGTGTAATGGGTCGTTACAACTTCTAGGCCACCTGCCTGCCACATCAAGGCGGCCCAGGGGGCCGCCTTCTTATGGTTCATCGCAGATTAGCGGGGAATGACCTATTCAAACAATGAGTCATTCAAACAAAGCGGACACCACAAATGGGGTAAGCCTTCCTCGGTTGAAAACAAACTTCCACGCCCTCGGAAGGCTTACCCCATTCGTGGCCTCCTCCTTCCATTTCGACATCACTATCCACTACCTATACTCCCTGTTACGTTCCAGGTCGCCGGGAGAGCACCTGAATTCAGCGTTTGATCACCTCGACCCTCCGGGTTCCCCTCAGTCAGTTGCGAGCCAGAAAAGCACTGTCTCGCGCCATTCCTTCGGCGGGTGATTTGCC
>Ga0209273_10000149_pt1 | contig 129871 bp, 127 predicted proteins | sample tdAd471_FD_187126 | JGI IMG/M metagenome (GOLD analysis project Ga0209273, IMG submission 187126) | Marine sediment microbial communities from the Atlantic coast under amendment with organic carbon and nitrate - tdAd47.1 (SPAdes)... | ecosystem: Environmental > Aquatic > Marine > Coastal >... | reverse complement strand
GGCCGACAAGCACTTCAACCTGCCGTAACTTCGTGACAATCTCTTCCGGTTTGTGCCGCTTGTTGGGCATCTTCGATCCTCCGTTTTCCTAAACATAACGGTGGACCCATTTCTTTGGGGAGGCTCAGCCGACGTCATGGACAACAGCTGCCAGTCGTAGAACAGCTGCATGATATGGTGAGATTGGAGTTTGCGTGTCGGGAGCAGCCTCGTTTATCGCGGTAACGATCTGCTGAACCTGATAAAGGACGCCGAGCGTGTGCTCGAACCGAGTATGGACAGCTCCCGGATAAACCCAGTGGACGACACCCAGCTGTCTGACAAATCGAAGCCGCTGAAGAAGTGGGCTGTCGATGATCGCCACCTCTAAGGGTGTGAGCTTGATCGTGCCCCAAAGGGCGTCATTAACTTCTTTAGGAGACTGAGAAAGACAATCAGATCGCTCTATGCGTTCTGTATATTCTTTGAGATGCCGCTCCGCAAATTCAAGGCTATATTCCTCAATCTGTTGGAGTATGCGATCATTTTGGCCAGTGTCCTGCTTCGAATTCGTCAAGATGCCTCTTTGTCTTCGAAATACAATGTGACCACTGCCTCAAAAAACGCTTGCGGTAAGGGAGATCGAGAAAGGTAATCTTCCGCATCATCCTCGTCAATATTGATCTGTATCGTGCGAAAACTTGGATTGTTGATTGCCACAACGCCTCTTTCGCGAATTGCATACAGCGTTTCTCTTAAAATCTCGGAATCCCCATGATACGGATTTCGCATCAGAGAAAAATCTGGCTCAACGCCGTAGTCATCCATTCGTTCCACGAGGAGGTTGTAGGCCTGTTCGAACTTTTCGTCCGCCTGAGTATCTACCAATTTGATCTCTTTGCGGCCCTTAATGGCGAGTTCAGCCAAGACGCCTGTAATGAATTGATCTGACGTCACAAGTCCGGGCATGGAATGCTCCAATCACGAGGTTTGCTAGCACAAATGGACCACAACGAGGGTCTGCTGAACACCTCTAAGTTTCTGTAAACAGAATCGCACTTCGATAAGCTAGCGGCAAGAGTCAAGGGGGTTTATCCCTAAAAATGAAGTGTCGAATCCGTTTATGTGATTCGTGCAAGTCAAGCAAAATGGCCTCTCGCGGCACCTGTTAATACCGCTTACGGGGATCGACCATTGCCCTACTTAGGCAGCGCTCTTCCGCGTGCCCTGCCATCTGGAAGCCCTTGATCCGTCTGCATCCCCTGATCACCATGAACGACGCCCATGCGCGCCCCTGACGCTCCCGGCACAATCTGATCACACTCGACCTGGGAAACCTCCTTGGCGCCGTCTGGGCGGCGTCCTACGCGTCAGAGGCACAATGTAAGGAGGTGCTTCATGGCGTCGATCCGCCGACTACGCGGCAAATGGCAGGCTCAGGTCAGACGTAAAGGATTGCCCCCGAAAGCCAAGTCCTTCGTCTCGAAGGTCGACGCCGAGAAGTGGGCGCGCGGTCTTGAGGCTGACCTTGATCGTGCCGGTGTGCTGCCTGATACGCGCCTCGCTGAGCAGATGACCGTCCGGGAGCTACTGGAGCGCTACCTCGTCGAAATAACGCCGCACAAGCGCAGCGCAGATACCGAGGCCTACCGCGTCAAAGCGCTCATGAAGCGCGACATCGCCTACCGGACGCTCGCCATGCTGTCGTCGGCGGACGTCGCAGCCTACCGCGACGCAAGGCTCCAGGTCGTCTCAACCGCCAGCGTCATCCGCGAGCTCAACACGCTCGCGCACGCAATCGATGTAGCGCGGAAGGAGTGGGGTGTGCATCTGGTGCAGAACCCGGTCCGGATGATCCGGCGTCCTTCTCCTCCTCGTGGTCGTGACCGTCGTCTCAATGGTGACGAGGAACAACGTCTCCTAGAAGCAGCCGACGCCGGTCGCAGTCCGCACATGCGCCCGCTGATCATTCTCGCCATCGAGACCGCCATGCGCCAGGGCGAGCTTCTGTCGCTGACGTGGGACGACATCGATCTCGACAAGCGCATCGCCCACCTGGATATGACCAAGAACGGAGAGAGCCGGGATGTGCCGTTGAGCAGCCGAGCGCTTACGGCGCTCTTGACGCTCAGAGCGATGCAGGTGGATGAGCGCGTCGTGCCGACGACCAAGTCAGCTGTCGTGCAAGCATGGGGTCATTTACGTGAACGTGCAAACGTTCCCGATCTCCGGTTCCACGATCTGCGTCACGAGGGCGTCAGCCGTCTCCTGGAGCGCGGTCTCAATGTCATCGAGACCGCGACCATCTCCGGTCACAAGGAGCTCCGCATGCTTCAGCGCTACTCGCATCTGCGTGCGATCGATCTGGTTGATCGATTGGGGTAAGCGTTGCTTACGCGTCTGCCTTCGTGGTGGCAGACACCAACTTGTCGAGCCGGTCGATTATGACGGCGACAGCGAACAGCATAACCGCTGTGCTGACGCTGCTGCCCGCAAGAATGACCATACCGAGCGTGCCGATCATGGATGACAAGACGAGCGCCGCAATCGGCCCTCCGATCAAGACCACAAGCCCGAGCGTCGAAAAGAAAGCAGCTGCCATGAAAGTTCTCCTGTTCGGTCGCGAACTTATCGGAGGGTTTGGGGGTAGCAAGGAGGAAGACCGCGCGCTCCGGCGACGCGGTGACAGGATAATTGGAGTGTTCCAGCGTGGTCGCAGACGTAAACGTCGGTAGAGGTGAAGTCCTAGAAAAATTTCGAGTGACGATAAGGGATGCTTTCTGGGCCCACCACGCATCCGTGCCGGGACCACCTGTCTTTGTGGGGTCTCAAAGCCGACGAGCCTGACCTTTACATTCTGCAATGATACTGCTGGCAAAGTCTTGATATGGACCCGTTTCGAGGTTGCGTCCGCGCACTGAATTCAGGGGGGGTGCTCTTATCGAAAGTAAGAGAAGGCTTACCTTATCTTTACCCCACGTTGACGAGGTCAGGCCGAAGTGGAAATTGCGGACACGCGGTAAAGGTCTATTGCTGAGATCTATCGCCGCAGAGAATCGCCCGGAGAAGAACAGAATTGTCCGCAGCAGGTAGCGCGCACGTGGACGGTATAGCTATCCCGAAGTCAATTTTAAATCGATTTAAAAAACTTCCCGATGGACCGGAAATCCTGTCCGGTAGAGGAAGAATAGCTGTCGGCGGTCACGTGATTTCGATAGCCCCGTTGCCAGATCGGGTTGATATGCCTGCGCGCTGAAGGCCGGAAAGCTGCCTCCTATTTCGCCGGCCCGCGTCGACCCCCAGCATTCTGCCGTCTCGCGCTCAATTTCCATCGCTCGCAAATCGAATATGAGAGCCGTCTCGGTTCATTCTCTCGATGCGACTTCAGCCGCCAGAGCCACCTGTGGCGGTTGTCATTTCGCTACTGCTGCCGACGCTTCAGGCGAGCAAAAAGCCTTAACCGTGACGACTACACCCGAAACGTGTGCGGCGTCGTATTTGATGATGGGACTGACGAAGTGGCTTCCTTTGCACGTCGGCGAGCTTCACGCTTATTCCTTGCGTTCTGTTCTCGTTTGTATGCTGCCTTCTCTTCGTCGCTCATATCGGAAAGATCATTGTAGGCGCGGACAGTGCGTCCCTCAGCCTCGACCCTCTCGTTGTAGCGAACCTTCTGATACTCGCGATTGCGTCTGCGAATGAAGTCTTCTTCCCACTCCCCCGGCAAGGGAGCGAGATGGCGATGTTCATAAGAACGGACCGCCTTGCCTTCTGCGTGCTTCTTCGCCGCATACGCTTCACGATCCATCCGGCGCATGAAGTCACCATTCATCTGATAGTTTTTTTGCTGGCGGAGCTCCTTCCAAGATTTATGAATTTTACGCCATTTGTCGATTGCGTCACGCCAAGGGCTGCGCCCCCCCGTGCCGCGATCGTTGGTCAGCAAGTCGGTTTCCTTCAGTTTCCGGTCAGGTGCAGCAACAGGGCTGGTGATGTCGATCATGGCGGGGTCCGATGTTGTTCATGACGCATTTATAGCAATTCCGTTGCCGGGCTGCGTCGAATGTCATATTTTTTCGAAACCGTCGTGCCGGACCAATATTTCCCGGCCGGAAGATCATGCGCGCAGGTATGTCCTATTTCTCTCACTTGTTCCTTTATTTATATGTTAATTGTTTGTATGTTAGTTGTAGAGAAAGACGGTGGCGGGAGAAAAAAGGGACACACATCCCGGCCCGGAAATACGCGACCCGCTACAGCGAACGAGCATCCCCGCCGGCCGTCTCTTACTTCCCGGCCCGAACCTGCGGCGTCGAGCGTCCCGCTTACCCTCTGTGTCGCCAAAGAAACTCTCCGGTCGGGACTCCGCCTCGGTGTTCACTCGAAAACTTCGAAGCTGAACCTTCCGCGTTCTCTGTTGCGTTTTTCATGTTCGTCGTCACAGCGACTCGCTGGCGCACATTCCAATATCATCTGGCCCAGAGTAGCCCTTGAGGGCGCAATGCGCGCCAGGGGTCATCCTCGAGCGAAATAGAGTGCGTTCAGATAGGGGAGAAGAATGTCGGCGTGTCAGGGACGGCGAGGCACCTCCATAGATGACGTAGACGCGGCTACTTGATCGCCCTGTTGTCGTCGAGCCATTTCTCCAAGGCGCGTTGGAGATCGGGACGAACCATGCTCGGATTGCAGTCCGACAATGCCATGCCCAGCGATGAGTCGTAGCGGTTCGTGTAGCCCATCTCCTTCAACGCCGCACCTTGCCTCATGCCCCGCAGGTTCTTGATCAGCCGGATCCTCGCCTTAACCTTCGGCATTAGCCGACCATCCGGCCCAACGATTGCACTGACATTCGCAGGTGTTCGCGACGGCGTTGGGCGCGATGGACCGGATAATGGGGAGGAAGGTGGAGTGATGCCAGCACGAACCCACTTCAGGAATTCGGACTGTTCGGCGGCGGTCGCTTTCGACCATGCGTTCTTCAGGGCGTTCAGCGGCTTCGGTTCCTTGCGCAGACCGGCAGCTATGAAGGCCTCCCTGGGGGTGAGATACCTCCCGGCTTTCCAATCGGCAAAGACGACCGGGTGATCTTTCTCCAGGCGATCCATATAGTAGGCGTTGTCACGCACCTGCTTGGCCATGATTTCTGGTAACTCCGTATACTCGCCATCAACGGTAGACGCGTCTACGCAAGATCCATTCCGTCAGCGCGGCCTCGTAGGCGTGTCTACTTCCGACCCAGCGATGCGTTTTCGGAAGCCTTATCAGCGCCGACGGCACCGGCAAGCGGAATTTACATCATAGAGACTCCCAGACGAGCGAGCCCGGTTGCGATGCACTCCGACAGTGTCGAGCGCGTCGGCGCTCGCCCCCGACGATCCTCGAGTCAAACAGCGCACATCTAGCTCCGCACCGTTGCTCACGATTTGTTGGTCGCAAATGACCGGCGTCATACATTCATGGATTGCATGAAGAGCAGGGCAAATGTTTTAGGTTGTGGTCGCGCCATTTATCGCTTTAGCTTTAACGTTCGTAGGATTCGGGAGACTTGGCGTTGTATGACTTTAAAAAAATTGCATTTGGATTTGTGAGCGCCGAATTCGAGAGAGCCAAAGATCCTGGCCTAATCCTCGAAGGACAGATAGATTATAAATCATCGATAGAAGAGGCCCTTGAGGGGCAAAAATACCTCTTTCTAGGATATAAGGGAACAGGAAAATCGTCCCTTGGAGAAAAGATAAACCTAATATTATCTGACCGTTTCGATAAATTTCCTAGATTGGTTTCTTTATCGGATTTCCCTTTTACGCCGTTTTCTAAAATAATTAGGGGTGACGTAGAGCCAGAAGCGAAGTTTCCAGCCGCATGGTCATGGATTCTGCTAATATATATTCTTGAGTCGTTCGCAAGGGACGAGAGCGCAACTCATCCGGACATGGTTACGTTCCGCAACTCGGTTGATGCTTTTCGTCAAATGGGTTTGTCTCCAGCGGCTGACCCAGCGTCCATCGTGCGGACTAGTAGTAAAAATTCGTTCAAGATCAGCTTGCCAGGAAATCTGGCCGATTATTCCTGGGCCGGTTCCGAGACGCGCCCGGCGTCAGATATCCCAGATTTTGTAGAGAGTCTGAAAGAGCTCATACGAGGCGTTAGAAGTCTGCACAATCACTATCTCGTAATTGACGGTCTAGATGATATCCTTACTACCCGTGAGATCCAATATAAATCTCTTTCGGCCTTAATATTCGAGGTCGCTAGATTAAATCAAGATTTCTATAAAAATGGGGTGCCGTGCAAAATCATAATATTATGCAGGACGGACTTGTTCGAGAGAATTCCTGGGGCAAACAAAAATAAGATTAGGCAGGATTATTCGGTAGAATTTGATTGGTATCACGATCCCAACAAGCCAGATAGCTCCTTGCTCATTCATGCAGCGCAGTTGAGGACAGCGAGAAGTCTGGGCTCGGGCGTAAATTTATTCGGACGCCTGATCCCGGAAAGCTATCATGGAAAATCTAATGCGAAAACACTTCTCGATATGACGCGGCACACGCCGAGAGATTTCTTGCAGCTTCTAGCTCATATTCAGGGCTTTTGCCCAGATGGTAAAGTCACAGAGAGCGCGATGAAGTCCGGTATGCGCGATTTCTCTATAAAGTATTTTCTACCTGAAATGCAGGATGAGCTTAGCGGATATGCGACACCAAGCGAAATCGAGCAGGTAATTCTGGCTCTTAGTCGCCTTAAGAAACGAGACTTTAGGTTTGGTGAGCTTGTGAGGGCGTCAAGCGAAACAAAGGCCCCATTAGGAGACGAGCGTCTTTATGAAATAATGGATGCGTTGTTTGATTGTAGTGCAGTTGGGAATATTCAGTATAAGCCGGGCGGCGGAACGTTCTACTCATTCAAATATAGAAATAGGCACATGTCATTTAACGATAACGAGGCCATAATCTTGCATCGGGGGCTGTGGAAAGCGCTCAACTTGGTGTAGGTGGCGAAGGGATCTGCCCAGCCGCCTGAAAGAATTAGGTGAGGTTAGGCTTATATTGGAGAGAGGTGCATTAAAGGGTCTCGAACCTTTCAAGCCCGGCACATGACCGCCACACCCGATATGATCGAACCTGTGACCTCTGCCCGAGGAGACAGCGCAACTCCACCTCGCAATTTCGCATTGATGGAATCGCCCGCCTCGGTTATCAAGGCCAAGCTTTGGCTCCATGCCGCAAGCACCCGTAGCTCAGCTGGATAGAGCGCTGCCCTCCGAAGGCAGAGGTCACAGGTTCGAATCCTGTCGGGTGCGCCAGTCTTTTCAATGTCTTAGATAATTCTCGCACGTGGCACCTTTCAATTGGTTGCCTCGGGATTCGCGCGTATGGCTTCAATTGGGCTGTGAACGCAGGCAATGAAGTAGCCCTTGGATGTCGCCGGCGTGCGCCGATCTGTGCCGCAGGCCCGGCTGGCCACCGCCGCTACGCGCTGGGTCGCCCGCGTCTTTCCGTCATATATTCGTGTCGGCCTTGACGCCGATCAACGCGCAACGGGGCGACGCGAGCGAGACTGGATTGCACATGACGGAAGAGGGGCGAGGAAACTTGAACACCAAGCTACCGGATTTCACGCCATCAGTTGATCTGACCTTTGCGCGCGGCGCAGGTCCTGTGCGCAATCGAAAACCGAACTATGTGACGCTAACGCCACCCTGCAGTAATGCATGTCCGGCGGGTGAGGATATTCGTGGCTGGCTCGCCGAGGCGCAGGCCGGCCGCTATCGCGAAGCATGGGACATCCTGACCGCGCAGAATCCGATGCCGGCAGTTCATGGCCGGGTCTGCTATCACCCCTGCGAAAGCAACTGCAACCGCGGCGAAGTCGATGCGCCGGTCTCGATCCATGCCGTCGAACGGTTCCTCGGCGACATGGCCGCCACAGAAGGCTGGGCTTTCGAACCCGTCCGCCCGCAGAGCGGGAAAAAGGTTATGGTCGTCGGCGCGGGGCCGGCAGGCCTGTCGGCCGCCTATCATCTCGCAAGGCTCGGTCACTCGGTCGAGATTCGCGAGGCCGGGCCGGTCGCCGGCGGCATGATGCATTTCGGCATTCCGGCCTATCGGCTGCCGCGCGCCGAACTGGCGCATGAAGTGGCGCGCATCGTGGCGCTCGGCGTGAAGATCGTCACCAACCACAAGGTGACCGATCTTCTGTCCGAAAAGCGCGAAGGCGGGTTCGACGCGGTGTTCCTGGCGATCGGGGCGGGCCGCGGCAAACATGTGGAGATTCCTGCGCGCGACGCCACGAGGGTGCTCGATGCTGTCGACGTGCTGCATGAGACGAGCGCGGACAATCCGCCACTGCTCGGACGTCGGGTCGTCGTGTATGGCGGCGGCAACACGGCGATGGATGCCGCCCGGACCGCCAAGCGGCTGGGGGCGACAGAAGCGCTGATCGTCTACCGGCGCGATCGCGAACACATGCCGGCGCATGCGTTCGAGGCCGACGAAGCGATCGAGGAAGGCGTCAAGATTCAATGGCTGACCACGATCAAGGAGATCTCGGGATCGGACTTGACGGTGGAACGCATGGCGCTCGATGAGAATGGCCGGCCGCAGCCGACCGGCGAATTCGAGACGCTAAGCGCCGATGCGGTCGTGCTCGCGCTGGGTCAGCAGAGCGACAGCCGGTTCCTCGCCAACGTGCCGGGAATCCGCTTCACGCCCGACGGCGCCGTGGAGATCGGCCCCGACCTGATGACTGGCGCGGACGGCGTCTTCGCCGGCGGCGACATGGTGCCGAGCCAGCAATCGGTGACGATCGCGGTCGGCCACGGCAAGCGAGCGGCGCGCCATATCGACGCCTGGCTGAGCGGCAGCAAATATGCTGAGCCGGCCGCCGCCGATCTGGTCTCCTTCGACATGCTGCATCTGCCGGTTTATTCCGATGCCGAGCCGGGCAAGCAGAAGAAACTCGACGCTGCCGGACGGCTCGACGGTTTCGCCGAAATTGTCTCTGGTTTCAGCGACAAGGAAGCGCGCTTCGAAGCACAGCGCTGCTATTCCTGCGGCGATTGCTATGAATGCGACAATTGCTATGCCGCGTGCCCGGAAGGTGCGATCATCAAGCTCGGGCCCGGCAAGCGCTATGAATACGATTACGCAAAATGCACCGGCTGCGCGGCCTGCTTCGAGCAGTGCCCGTGCCACGCCATCGAGATGGTCCCGGAGGTTTCGACCCATGGCTGACGCCTCTGCCGTACAGGCGACGATCGACGGAAACGCCGCCGTCGCCCACATCGCCTACCGGGTCAACGAGGTCTGCGCGATCTATCCGATCACGCCGTCCTCGCCGATGGCGGAGCTTGCCGACGAATGGACGGCGAAGGGCATCACCAACATTTGGGGCAACATCCCGGTCATCCAGGAAATGCAGAGCGAAGGCGGCGCCGCGGGCGCGCTACACGGTTCGCTGCAGGCGGGCGCACTGACGACGACCTTCACGGCGTCGCAGGGCCTGCTGCTGATGCTGCCGAACATGTTCAAGATCGCCGGTGAACTGACGCCGGCGGTGTTCCATGTCGCGGCGCGCTCGGTGGCAACGCAGGCGCTGTCGATCTTCGGCGATCATTCCGACGTGATGGCGATCCGGCCGACTGGCTTCGCCATGCTGGCCTCGAACTCGGTGCAGGAAGCCCACGACATGGCGCTGATCGCACAGGCGGCGACGCTGAAGGCGCGCGTGCCGTTCGTGCATTTCTTCGACGGGTTCAGAACCTCGCACGAGGTCAACACGGTGACGCTCGTGCCGGATGCCACGATCCGCGCGATGATCGACGACGATGACGTCATCGCGCATCGCGGGCGAGCGCTCGATCCCGAGCATCCGTTCGTGCGCGGAACGGCGCAGAATCCGGACGTGTTCTTCCAGGGGCGCGAGGCCGCCAACCGCTTTCACGCGGCAACGCCCGGCATCGTCGCCGAAGCGATGGAGACATTCGCGGGTCTCACCGGACGCCAATACCGGCTGTTCGACTATTTCGGCGCCGCCGATGCCGATCGTGTCATCGTCGCGATGGGTTCTGGCGTCGAAGTCGTGCGCCAGACGGTAGGCGATCTCAACGCGCATGGGGAGAAGGTCGGCCTCGTTGCTGTCCGGCTGTTCCGGCCGTTTTCCGCAGAACACCTGCTTGCGGCGCTGCCCGCGAGTTGCAAGGCTGTCGCCGTGCTCGACCGCACCAAGGAGCCGGGCGCGAGCGGCGAACCGCTCTATCTCGATGTGGTCTCGGTTGTGGCCGACGCAGTCGCGCGCGGCGCGCGGGCGTCCATGCCGAGGATTGTCGGCGGGCGATACGGCCTTTCGTCCAAGGATTTCGATCCGGCCCAGGTCAAGGCGGTGTTCGATGAACTCGGGAAGGGGGAACCGCGCAACGGCTTCACCGTCGGCATCAATGACGACGTCACCTTCACCAGCCTCGAGGTCGATGCGAATTACACAACCGAGCCGGATGACGTCGTGCGCGCCGTCTTCTACGGCCTTGGTGCGGATGGCACCGTCGGCGCCAACAAGAACAGCGTCAAGATCATCGCGGAAGACGCCGGGCGCTACGCCCAGGGATATTTCGTCTACGATTCTCACAAGTCGGGCGCGCAGACGGTCTCGCATCTGCGGTTCGGGCCGAACCCGATCCGTTCGCCCTACCTGATCCGCTCCGCGAATTTCGTCGCATGCCACCAGTTCCACTTCCTGGAGAAGACCGACGTGCTGCGGCTCGCCGCGCCAGGCGCTACATTCCTTTTGAATTCTCCCTACGGGCCGCACGAGGTCTGGGACCATCTGCCGCGCAGCGTGCAGCAGGAGATCATTTCGCGGAAGCTGAAGTTCCATGTCATCGACGCGACGACGGCGGCGCGCGAGGTGGGGCTGAAGAACCGCACCAACACAATTCTGCAAACCTGTTTCTTCGCGCTTTCCGGCGTTCTGCCGCGGGACGAGGCGATCGACGCCATCAAGCAGGCCATCGCCAAGAGCTATGGCCGCAAGGGCAAACGCATCGTCGAGCAGAACTGGGCCGCCGTCGACGGTGCGCTAGCGCGTCTGCACGAGGTCACCGTGCCGGCGAGCGCGACCAGCGATTTCGAGCGCCCGCCGATCGTTCCCCTGTCTGCGCCGGATTTCGTACGCCGGGTCACGGCGCGGATGATGGAGGGTCTGGGCGACGAGATCGCGGTGTCGGCGATGCCGGTCGACGGCACGTTTCCGTCCGGCACGGCGGCTTGGGAGAAGCGCAACGTCGCCGAGGAGGTGCCGGTCTGGCGTGAGGATCTCTGCATCCAGTGCGGCCAGTGCGGCTTTGTCTGCCCGCACGGCGTGATCCGGGCGAAATACTATGACGAGGCGCAACTGGACGGCGCGCCGGAATCGTTCAAGTCGGCGCCGGTCAATGCGCGCGGCTATCCCGGCGCGCAATTCTCGCTGCAATTCTATGTCGAGGATTGCACGGGTTGCGGGTTGTGCGTCGAGACCTGCCCGGCACAAAGCCCTGCCGAGCCGGGGATCAAGGCGATCAACATGGAAGACAAGGCCGGGCTTGTGGACAGGGAGCGCGAGAACATCGCCTTCTTCGAGGGCCTGCCGATCAACGACCGCTCCCGCGTCGATTTCGCCAATGTGCGTGGCGTCCAGTTCCTGGAGCCGCTGTTCGAGTTCTCCGGCGCCTGCGCCGGCTGCGGCGAAACGCCTTACGTGAAGCTGCTCTCGCAGCTGTTCGGCGACCGGCTGATGGTCGCCAACGCCACCGGCTGCTCGTCGATCTATGGCGGCAACCTGCCGGTGACGCCATGGACGAAAAACGCCGAGGGGCGGGGGCCGGCCTGGTCGAATTCGCTGTTCGAGGACAATGCCGAGTTCGGGCTCGGCTTCCGTCTCGCGGCCGACAAGCATCTGGGGCTCGCCCACGACCTGCTGCGCCAGTTGGCGCCGGAGATCGGCGAGGAACTGGCCGCCGCCATTCTCGACGCGCCGCAAATCAGGGAATCGGAAATCCGCGTGCAGCGCGAGCGTGTGGCGGTGTTGAAGACGAAGCTGCTGGCGCTGAAGGGCAACATGGCGGCCGGGCACCTGCTGTCGGTCGTCGATCATCTGGTCCGGCGCTCGATCTGGATCGTCGGCGGCGATGGCTGGGCCTACGATATCGGCTATGGCGGGCTCGACCACGTGCTCGCAAGCGGGCGCAACGTCAACATTCTGGTGATGGATACCGAAGTCTATTCCAACACGGGCGGCCAGGCCTCCAAGGCGACGCCGCTCGGCGCCATCGCCAAGTTCGCCGCGGCGGGCAAGCGCACCGCGCGCAAGGATCTCGCGCTACAGGCGATCGCCTATGGCAATGTCTATGTCGCGCAGGTGGCGATGGGCGCCAATCCGCAACAGACCCTGCAGGCCTTCCGCGAGGCGGAAGCCTGGGAGGGGCCGTCGCTGATTCTCGCATACAGCCATTGCATCGCGCATGGCTACGACCTGCGCAAAGGTCTGTCGCAACAGGACAAGGCGGTGGCGAGCGGCTACTGGCCGCTGCTGCGCTACGACCCTGCGATGCGCGATGTCGGCGAGGCACCGTTCCGGCTCGATTCGCCTCGGCCGACGCTGCCATTCAAGGACTACGCCTATAACGAACTGCGCTACAGCGCCTTGGCCGCGAGCCGGCCGGAAGACGCCGCTATGCTGATGACGCAAGCGCAGGAGGCGATCCGCGACAAGTACCGCTCCTACGAGGAATTCGCGCAGATGAAAACAGGCCCTGACCCTTCCGAAGCCATGGGCGCGGCGCGCAAATTGTGAGGAGCCGGACATGGATCTGACCACCAGCTATCTCGGCATCGAACTGCGCAGCCCCATCGTGGCGAGCGCCGGCCCGCTCAACCGTGACATCGACAATCTGAAGCGCCTCGAAGAATGCGGCGCAGGCGCGGTCGTCCTGCCATCGGTCTTTGAGGAGCAGATCGAGCACGAACAGGAGATCATCGACGCATTGATCGACAGGGGGGCGGAGAGCTTCGGTGAGGCACTAAGCTATTTTCCCTCTCAGACGGCCTTCGCCTTCGACACATCCGCTCATCTCGCCCTGATCGAGGAGGCGACGCAAGCGCTGAGCGTGCCGGTGATCGCCAGCCTCAATGGCGTCACAGACAGCGGCTGGGTCGACTATGCCCGCGATATCGAGGATGCAGGCGCGAAGGCGATCGAACTCAACGTCTTCTTCGTGCCTTCCGATCTAGCGTTGAGTGGCCGCGATGTCGAAGCCCGCTATGTGGACGTTGTCCAGTCGGTCAGTTCGGCAGTCGATATCCCGGTGGCAGTCAAGATCGGGCCCTATTTCTCGTCGCCCGGCCACATGGCCGGCGAACTGGTCAAGGCAGGGGCGAAGGGGCTGGTGCTGTTCAACCGCTTCTATGAGCCGGACATCGATCCGGCGACGCTGACAGTCACACCCAGCATCGAATTGTCGAGCGGTTACGAGATGCGGTTGCCGCTGTTGTGGATCGGCGTGCTCTCCGGTCAGACCAAGGCGTCGCTGGCGGCGACCACCGGGGTGGAGAGCGCCGAGGACGTGGTGAAATACCTGCTTGCCGGGGCCGACGTGGTCATGACCACATCGGCACTGCTGCGCCATGGCGTCGATCACATGCGAACGCTGGTCGACGGGCTTGGCGACTGGCTCGTCTCCCGCGAGCTTTCCTCGCCTGCCGATATTCGTGGCAGAATGAGCCACCGCAACATCGCCAATCCCGAAGCCTATGAACGGGCGAACTACATCCGTGTGCTGCAGGATTTCGCCGGCCGGTAATCGAGCGCAGCGTCTGCAAACGCTCGTTTTCGGCTCAAGACCGGTCGGATCCTAGAAGAAGCGTTGATGACCACTCCAGCGCCTGTGCACCATCACAGCCGCTCGATAGCTCGTACCTCACCGAGCTGGCGAGCCGGTGGCGAACCGCCACTCGGGCTCTGGATTTTTGGCAATTCCGACACCGAGGCCGCCGCGTCCGGTTCCTACAATCGCTCGAACAAGCGGGCCACGGCCTCAGCGCCCGGGTCGTTGTGACCGAGGATCTTGTCCTCTGAAATGTAGCTCGCGCGGCCGGCCTTGGCTTTCGCAATAGTGGCGGTGTAGTCGGCTCCCTCGCGCGCCGACCTGGCGGCGGCGCCAACGCCGTCCTTCAGGCTGCCGAGGGCGGGGGCGAGTGCGTCGATCATGGTCCTGTCGCCGGGATTGGCTCCGCCGACCTGACGGATGCGTTCCAGGCCGGCCGCCAGTCCGTCGATCCAGTCTTTTCCGCCGGCCGATGCGTCGCCCGCCGCCGCGAAGAAGATCGCCAGCAGGACGCCAGACGAGCCGCCCATCGTCTGCGACAGCTCCATGCCGATCGCGCGATAGAGTTGGGTCGTGTCGGCAAGGGGAAGCCGGTCCAGCGCCGATTTGAGGGCGTTCGCGGCGGTTGCGAGCGTGGTGCCGGTGTCGCCGTCTCCCGATCTCGCGTCGAGCGCGTTGAGATCCGCCTCGGCGGCAATCAGGATGTCGCAGCAGCGTTCGATAAGGTCGCGCCGCGCCGGGTTGGCCGAGGGCATGGCTTGGATCGGTGTCAGCCCGTCAGGCAGGGGATGTATCTCGATGGCGCCGAACGGATCGAGCCCCGGCCAGGCCGTGGGCGCGGCGGGAGCGAGAAGCGCGCGCTCAGCCTCCTTCGTCATCGGCATCAGCGAGACCGAGAACCCCTGCATGTCGAGAGAGGTCATCATGGCGGCGGGGCCGACTATCCAGCGCAACTGGTCTGCGATCTCGGACTTCGCCAGTTCCTCCGCGAGGATCGCCATTTCGAGCTGCGTGGTTCCACCGAGATTGTTGAGAAGGAGCGCGTGGGGGCCGGGCTTGATGCTGGAGGCGAGACGGCCGACGACGGTCTCGACCGCCTTGCGGGCGCCTTCGAAACTCACCTGTTCAACCCCGGATTCTCCGTGGATCCCCAGGCCGAGTTCGGCGTGTCCCTCAAGGATGCGGTTTTCCTTCGGCGATCCGGGAATCGTGCAGGTGTCGAGCGACATGCCGAGCGACACGACGCCGTCGATGACCTTTTGCGCGGCGGCCGTCACCGTGTCGAGATCATCGCCGGCATCGGCCAGGGCGCCGGCGATCTTGTGAACGAAAAGCGTGCCCGCGACACCGCGCGCCTGCGGGAGGTCCGGCAGCGCGATGTCGTCATCGACGATCACCATGTTGACGTTGAGACCGAAGGTCCGGGCACGCTCGGCCGCCAGGCCGAAATTCAGCCTGTCGCCGGTATAGTTCTTGACGATCAGCAGGCAGCCGGCCTTGCCCGTAACGGTCAGGATCGCGGCGAGCACCGCGTCCACCGACGGCGAGGCGAAGACGTCGCCGCAGACCGCTGCCGTGAGCATGCCCTGTCCGACGAAGCCGACATGTGCCGGCTCGTGGCCGGAGCCGCCACCCGAGACGAGCGCGACTTTCGACTTGTCCCAATCGGTGCGCACGACGACCTTGATATGCGGATATCCGTCGAGCCGCGCCAGCCGCCCGCCGGCGCCGCGCAACACACCGTCGATCGCCTCGGTGACGACCGTTTCCCTCGAATTCACGAATTGCGGCATGTCAGGCTCCTTGATGTATGCGCGCGCCATCGGCGGCGAAATAAAGCGGGTTGTCCGGCCGAACGGCGATCGTGTCGCCCGATGCGAGCGGGGTGTGCGGGTCGGTGAGCGTGATCAGCGCATGGCCTTCCAGCGAAAGGTGCAGGCGGGTCTGGTCGCCCAGATGCTCCACGCGAACGACCTTGGCTTCCCGGCCTTCGCCCTGGCGGATGTGTTCCGGGCGCAGTCCGATCAGTTCGGCGCCAGCCGGCGCTGCCCCGAACAACGAGGCGGGGAGCGTGTTGATGCGCGGCTGCCCGAGACGCGTGGCGACATAGATACTGGACGGATTTTCGTAGATCTCTCGCGGCGATCCGAACTGAACCAGCTTGCCGTCCTCGAGCACGCCGATATGGGTCGCCATCGTCATGGCCTCGATCTGGTCGTGGGTGACGTAGAGAAGTGTCGCGCCGAGATCGGCCTGGATGCGCTTCAGTTCCAGCCGGAGATCCGCGCGCAGCTTGGCGTCGAGCGAACTCAGCGGCTCGTCCATCAGGAAAATGTCGGGCCGGCGCACCAGCGCCCGGCCGATCGAGACGCGCTGCATCTCGCCGCCCGAAAGCGCGGTTGCCTTGTTGTCGAGCTTGTGCGCGATCTGGAGAGCCGAGGAGACCTCGCCGACGCGGCGCTCGATTTCGTCCTCGGGCGCGTTGATCAGCGGAGATTTGAGGGGGAAGGCGAGGTTCTCGCGCACCGTCATGTGCGGGTAGAGCGAATATTGCTGGAAGACCATCGCAACATTGCGCTGGGCCGGCGAATATTCGCCGACATCGTTTTTGCCTATGGACACGCTTCCAGCATCCGGCCTTTCAAGCCCGGCGATGAGACGAAGCGTCGTGGTCTTGCCGGCGCCCGTCGGCCCGAGCAGAACGACAAAGGCGCCGTCGGGGATCGTCATCGATACGTCGTCGACGGCGGTTGTCGTGCCGAAGCGCTTGGAAAGGCCAGACAGAACGACTTCAGCCATGGGATTGCTCCTTCATTGCAGCGCGCACGGCCGCCCGGTCAACCTTCATCGCCTGCCCCGAGCCGGCATCGAAAAGGGACAGCGTCGCGGTGTTGAAGTCGAGCGAGACCGTTTCGCCGACATGAACCGGCTGGCCCGATGGCGCGCGGACCCGCAAGGTTCCGTTCGGAGATTTCAGCGTCACGATCTGCGTCGTTCCTAGATATTCGGTGGCGATCACTTCCCCACGGTAGGCGCCGTCGGTGCCGAGACGCACGTGTTCCGGTCGCACGCCGAGGACGAGTTCGCGGCCCGACACGCCGGTTTCGAGAGGCGGAATCGGAATGTCCACACCCGACAGGCGGGCCGTGGCTGCGCCCGGTTCGAGCGTTGCCTCGAAGCGCAGGAAGTTCATCGGCGGCGACCCGATGAAGTTGGCCACGAACATGGTGGCCGGCCGGTCGTAGATTTCCTGCGGCGTGCCCCACTGCTCGACGACGCCGTGGTTCATCACCACGATCTTGTCGCCCATCTGCATGGCTTCGAGCTGGTCGTGGGTGACGTAGACGGTGGTCGCGCCCATGCGATCGTGGAGCGCACGAAGCTCCTCGGCCATGCGCTCGCGGAACTCGGCATCGAGCGCGCCGAGCGGCTCGTCCATGAGGAAGGCCTTCGGTTGGCGGACGATGGCGCGGCCGAGGGCCACGCGCTGGCGGTCGCCGCTCGACAGTCCGCCCACCGGACGATCGAGGATGTTCTCGATATCGAGGATCCTTGCCACCTCCTCGACCTTGCTGCGGGCATCGCGGCGCGACATGCCCTGGCTGAGCAGCGGATAGGAGATGTTCTTGCGCACGTTCATGTGCGGATAGAGCGCGAACATCTGGAAGACGAAGGCGATGTCACGAGCGCTGGCGCGCATCTGGGCGACGTCCTTGCCGTCGAGCAGGATCTGTCCGGATGTCGGAAGTTCGAGCCCGGCGATCATGCGCAGCGTCGTCGTCTTGCCGCAGCCGGAGGGCCCGAGCAGCATGAAGAACTCTCCGTCGGCGACGGTGAAGGTCGACTCCTGCACCGCGACGAACGCGCCGAATTCCTTGCGGAGATTTCGTATGACGATCTCGGCCAACTGGTTACTCCGGGAAATGGCTGACGATGATGAACATCACGGTGCCGACCAGCGTGACGATGAAGGACCATGTGTAGGCCCACATCGCGAATGGCTGCATGAGCATGACGACGCCCAGGGCGATGAGCACGGTGGCGAGCATTTCCCAGGGGCCGCGGCGCAGGCGAGCGAGGCCGGAGAGAAAATCGGTCATTTGCGAACGGCTCCGAATGTGATCCCGCGCAACAGGTGCTTGCGCAACAGGATGGTGAAAACCATGACGGGGACGAGAAAGAGCGTGGTGCCGGCGGCGACCGCCGGCCAGTCCTTTCCGACGCCGATGATGGTCGGGATGAAGGGCGGCGCAGTCTGCGCCGTACCGGAGGTGAGCAGCACCGCGAAGGCGTATTCGTTCCACGCAAAGATCAGGCAGAAGATCGCCGTCGATGCGATGCCCGTCGTCGCCTGGGGCAATACGACCTTGTAGAATGCCTGGAACCGCGTGTAGCCATCGATCAGCGCAGCTTCCTCGTATTCGACCGGGATCTCGTCGATGAATCCCTTCAGCAGCCAGACAGACAACGACAGGTTTACCGCCGTGTAGAGCAGGATCATACCCAGATGCGTGTCCGAAAGGCCAAGTTGGCGGAACATCAGGAAGATGGGAATCGCCACCGCGATCGGCGGCATCATGCGCGTCGACAGTATGAAGAACATCAAATCGTCCTTCAGCGGTACCTTGAAGCGGGAGAAGGCATAGGCCGCCAGGGTGCCGAGGAAGACGGACAGGAAGGTCGAACCGAACCCGATGATGACGGAATTCAGGAACCGTTCGCCGTAGCGGCTCGGGCCGGAGATCACCATGTCGTACTGGCGCACGATTTTGTCGTACCATGTTTCCGGCGGGCCGATTTCCTCCAGTGCGTCGGGAGACATGCGTGTCCGCGTGGTGAACAGGTTCACATAGCCTTCGAGCGTTGGCTCGAAGACCACCTTGGGCGGATAGGCGATGGCGTCGTTGGGCGACTTGAAGCCCGTGGCGATGATCCATGCCAGCGGCATGATCGTCACCAGCGCGTAGATGACGACCAGCGCGCCTGCCACCGACTTCTGAAGCCGGGAGGGTTCGGTGACCGAAAAGCTCATCGTTCCTTCACCTTGTTCAGGGCCTTCACATAGATCGACGCGAGTCCGAAGACGGTGACGAAAAGGATCACCGCGTAGGCACTGGCATAGCCGGTACGCCATTTCTCGAAGGCTTCGCGTTTCAGGTTGATCGAGGTCAGCTCGGTTATGCTGCCCGGGCCGCCACCGGTGAGCTGCACCACGAGATCGAACATCTTGAAATTCTCTATGCCGCGGAAGAGCACGGCCAGCATGAGAAAGGGGAGCGTCATGGGGACGGTGATTGTCCAGAACTGCCGCCATCTGCTGGCGCGGTCGCACTCGGCCGCCTCGTAGATTGAGTCGGGGATCGAGCGCAGCCCGGCGAGACAGATAAGCATCACGAAAGGGGTCCACATCCAGGTATCGACGATCACGATCGCCCAAGGGGCGAGATTGACATCGCCGATCATCGAGAAGGACGACGGATCGACGCCCGACAGAAAGGCGACCACGTAATTGAACAGGCCGATTTGGGGCTGGTAGAGAAATGTCCAGAAGTTACCCACGACGGCGGGGCTCAGCATCATCGGCAGCACGATGATCGTCGTCCAGAGATCGTTACCCTTGAACTTCTTGTTGATCAGGTAGGCGAGGCCGAAGCCGATCAGGACCTGCAGGACAAGCGTCCAGATCAGGAAATGCGCTGTTGCCTGCATCGAGTTCCAGATATCCGGATCGGTGAGGATGCGCTCGTAATTTCGCAGCCCGACCCAGTCGACATCCGCGTTCGTGCGGTTGGCCCGGTAGTTCGTCAGGCTGAGACGGATCGTCCAGATCAGCGGAAAGATGTTGATCGCAAGCAGCAGGAAGATCGACGGGCCGATGAACAACCAGGCCACGGCCCGGTCAGAAAGCCCTCTGTATTTCCGCGCAAAGCCAGCCGGCGCCACCGCCGGAGAACGGCTGGTCGTTTCGTCCGTCATGTTGCCAATTCCGCTGAAGGGTGTTCGGTCGTAGCGGCGGGGCCGTGGCGGCCCCGCCGGGAGAGTGCGGCCAGGCTGCTAGAGCTTGCCGTCATCCTCAAAGGTTTCGGTCCAGTCGCGAACAAGACCGTCCAGCGCCTCTTGTGCGGTGCCGTTGCCGGCAACGACGTAGTCGTGGAAGCGCTTCTGGGTGTCCTGCAGCAGCGTCGCATAGCTCGGCTCGGCCCAGAAGTCCTTCACGATCGCCATGGAGTCGAGGAAGGTCTGCGCATAGGGCTGGCTCTGCGGGAAATCGGGCGCGAGCGTCACTGCCTTGAGGCAGGAGAACCCGCCCATTTCCCACCACTTGGCCTGTACGTCCGGTTGCGCGAACCACTTGATGTACTCCAGCGCCGCGTCCTGCTTGTCGGAATAGGATACGACCGAAATGCCCTGGCCGCCAAGCTGCGCGAACTGTTCGCCGTCCGGTCCAGCCGGGTTGACGAAGTAGCCGGTCTTGCCGTTGCCGACATTGGCGTCGCTTTCAAAGCCCGGCCATGTGAAGGCGAAGTTCATCTGTAGCGCGACCTGGCCTGACTTGAAGGCGTCGATGCCCTCCGACATGTAGCCGTTCGAGGAGCCGGGCGGCGTGCAGCACTCATACAGTTCCTTGTAGTATTCCAGCCCGGCGACCGCGCCGGGGCCGTTGACAAAGCCTTCCATGTCATAGGCTTTCTCGGGGTTCTCATACTTGAAGCCGAAGGAGTAGAGCACGTCCATCGCGCCCATCGTGATGCCCTCGGAACCGCGTTCCGTGTAGATCGAGGCGCCGTAGACCGTATTGCCGTCGATCTCGCGCTCCTGGAAGAACTCGGCGATGTCCTTCAGTTCGGCGAAGGTCGCCGGAACGCCGAGATCGCGGCCGTATTTTTCCTTGAACTCGGCCTGCAGCTCGGGGCGTTCGAACCAGTCCTTGCGGTAGGTCCAGCCTACCACGTCACCGAAAGCGGGCAGGGCCCAGTAATTCGGCGTGTTCTTCGGCCACTCGGAATAGCCGGTCACGGTCGCATCGATGAAGTCGTCCATCTTGATGCCCTCGGCATCGAAGAAATCGTTGAGCTTCACGTAATGGCCGTTCTCCGCCGATCCGCCGATCCACTGGCTGTCGCCGATCATCAGGTCGCAGAGCTTGCCGCCCGAGTTCAGCTCGTTGAGCATGCGGTCGGCGAAATTCGGCCACGGCACGAACTCGAAGCTCATCGAGTGGCCGGATTCGGCTTCGAAATCCTTGGAGAGTTCGACAAGCGCGTTCGCCGGGTCCCAGGATGCCCAGCACAGGGTGAGGTCTTCTGCCTTGGCGGAGCCCGAAAAGGCGACGGCAAGGGATGCAGCGGCGACGGACGCCAATCCAATGGATTTCATCTTATTCCTCCCAAATCGATAGCGGGATCGTTCGATCCGGATGCGATCCTAAATGAGGTACGTACCTCATGTCAATCATGGCGGAGTTTGAAAACGGGATCCGGTGGAAATCCGGTCGTCAGTAGAGATTTTCGCGAATGATGATTTCTATGCGGATGCGCTCCTGTGACGACAAGATGTCTATGCCGTCAGTCTTCGCGCGCAACACCCGCAATGCACTGCGCGCAATGTGGCCGGTATCCTGGTTGATCACCGCATCGAGTGTGCCGTCCTCAAGCGCGCGCCGTGTGTTCCGGGTCAGTTCGTGCCCGATAACGACGAGATCCTGGTCGCGGCCCATTTCCTTGAGCAGATCGACCAGCACGCCATTTCCCGTTCCCACCGAGTAGATGCCGGCGATGTCTTTCCTGCTATCCAGAACGGCGGAAACGATCCTCCTGATTGTTTCCGGATCGTTATGCCCTTCAAGCGATGGTAGCACCTCGATCGCGCCAAACTGCGTCGCCATCACCTGATCGAAACCGAGCCGCCGCTCCGCGTTGGCCCGCGCCTGCATGGAGCTTGCCAGCACAAGGACGGATCCCCTGACTTCCCGCATGAATCGGCCCATAAGGACCCCGGCCGTGCGGCCGGCAGCGATGTTGTCGATGCCAACAAAATGATCGCGGCCCGTGTTCGGCAGATCGGACACCAGCGCGACGACCGCGACGCCGCTCTCCTTCAAATGCGCGATCTCGTCGCGCACATGCGGGGTCTCCGGTGCGAAAATCGCGATACCGTCGATCTGCGAGGCGCCCAGCCGCCGGAGGGTCTTCACAAGGAAATGGGGATCGTTGGGCGGCACCGTCGCAACCGTCAGATCCATCCTGTCGACGATCGGGCCCGCGGCAGCCTCGTTCACCGCAGAGCGCAGTAGCGTAACGAATTCGCCCGGCGCGTCCGGGAGCACGAATGCGAACTTGTAACGACGTTGGCGGGCAAGATTGGCCGCCGTCACATCGCGCACGAATCCTATGCGTTCGATCGCCTCATTGACGCGCCTGATTGTCTGCTCGCGAACACCCGGCCGAGAGTTGAGCACCCGATCGACTGTTGCAAGACTTACACCGGCCGCTTTCGCCAGGTCGTTGACGGTCGGGCGTGACATACCTTCCTCCTGCCCTTAGATAGGGAAAGCTTCTGAGGTACGTCAATCAGTATTCGGAGAGTTCACCGTCAAACCGCATGAGGGCGTTTTGAGTTGAAACGCGCCATGCGTGCTCATCATGAATGCTCGCGGCACCGCCCATCGAGATGCGTGAAGGCCGATCGGCCATCGTTTCGCATTTCAGACCTGTTCATCAGAAAAATGTCCGCTTGGGTTTAAAAAGCGAATGTTTCGCGGCGCAGTGATTTGCCGCGTCACCTCTTTTTCAGTCACGTCCGGAAACGAAGTCGAACACGGCGCTGAACCTTGAAAGATCTTCTTTGGAAGTACGCATGGGGTCATAGTCCGGCTCTGGCAGCGGCGCCACGACGTCCCAGTGCTCCGCCATCTGGCCGGCCGCGTTGAAGCGGACGAAATCGGCGATCGCGTGGCTGGAGATCAGCTTGTGCAGGATCACCATGTCACCGGAGGCAAAGATCTGAACCGCGCGCCACTGCGTGCGGTTCGGCCTCTTGCGCGCCACCTCCATGATGTAGCGCCGCAGGCCTTCGCGGCCCTGTGCGATACCGGGTGTGTGCTGGATGTAATCCTCGGCGACAAGCGTGTCGATCAGCGAAAGATCGTCGCCGTGCATGCAGTCGCGCATGAAGGTCAGCAAGGTCCGTTCATTTGCCGTCAGGTCGGTCCTTTGCCACGGATCATAGGGGTTCGGTTCGGTCAATTGATGTCTCCGCTCGTATCGACTGCGCCGGAATGCGTGACCGCGCCCCTGTTGGCGCCGCCGACGACAGCTGCATATTTCTCCAGGACGCCGCCCAGGCGCCGAAAATCTGGTTCAGGCAGTTCTGCACGTCGCCTTTCCAGCGTCTCTTCGTCCACTTCCAGTGTTATGGATGCGGCATCGGGAGACGCATCGATGGCGATCATGTCTCCGTCACGTACAAGCGCGATGGGCCCGCCGATGGCGGCCTCCGGACATGCATACCCGATGCACAGCCCGCGCGACGCACCGGAAAAGCGTCCGTCCGTCAGAAGCGCGACCTCTTCGCCCATGCCCTGGCCGTAGAGAAGCGCGGTGATGCCGAGCATCTCTTTCATGCCCGGAGACCCCTTCGGTCCCTCATTGCGTACGACGATAACGTCTCCGCGCTCGTAGTTCCGGTTCTCGATCGCGCTCTGGCAGGCATCCTCGCCGTCGAAAACGCGGGCCGGGCCGCGGTGGCGGAGTTTCTTCAGGCCCGCGACCTTGATCAGCGAACCCTCGGGGCAGAGATTGCCTTTCAGCACAATGACCCCGCCATTGGGTGCGATCGCATTGTCGGTGCCGCGCACGACCTCGCCATCCGGCGCAGCTGAGCCGGAAACTTCCTCCTCCAGCGTCCGACCGGTCAGCGTCATTGCGGACCCGTCGATATGGCCGCTTCGGATGAGCTCGGCGATGATCACACCGGTACCGCCGATCTCGTAGACGTCGCGCGCGAGATACCGGCCGCCTGGCGACAGGTTTCCGATCAGCGGGGTTCTCGCGAAGACCCTCGCCGCATCATCCAGTCCGAAATCTATTCCCGCTTCATGCGCGATGGCCGGAATATGCAGCGCCGCATTTGTCGACCCGCCTGTCGCGGCAACCAGCGCGCAGGCGTTTTCGAGTGCGGTGCGGGTGACGATCTCCCGCGGTAGCGGCGTATCCCCCGCAATCGCAGACATGACCAGCTTGCCGATCTGGCGCAGCCGCCCCTGCCGGTCAGTGTAGACCGCCGGCATCATGGACAGTCCAACAGGGGAAAGCCCCAATGCCTCGGCCACCATCGCCATGGTGTTTGCCGTGAATTGCCCTGCGCAGGAGCCGGCCGTCGGGATGCTGCGACACTGAAAGTCTTCCAGTTCGTCCCTGGTCGCGTCCCCGGCAATCATCCGGCCCACGGTTTCGAATGCGTCGAGAACCGTAACGTCCTTGCCGCCGACGCGGCCGGGCATGGCGGCCCCGCCAAAAACGAAAGCGCCCGGCGCATTGACGCGCAGCATTCCCATCATCAGGCCGGGCAGGTTCTTGTCGCAACCGCCAAGGCCGATCACGCCGTCAAAGCAGTGCGCGCGCATCGTCGTCTCGAGACTGTCGGCGATGAGTTCGCGCGACACCAGCGAGAACCGCATGCCCGGATGCGCCATTGTCAAACCGTCGGAGACGGAGACGACGGGGGTCTCGTGCGGAAAACCGCCGGCGCCATAGATCCCCGTCTTGATGTGCTGAGCCTGGTCGCGCAGGTTCATGTTGCATGGACTCATGTCGCCGCCCGTATGCACGACGGCGATATGCGGGCGCTCTATCTCCTCGTCCGTCAGTCCCATGCCCTTCAGGAAGGCCTTGGAGTTCTCCCGCATCAGGGTCGAATAGATCGTTGGAAATCGGCGGCGTTGGCGGCTCATGTCCTCCCTCATCGCATTGTTGTCGGCAGGTACAGAACGATCCAGGGAAACATGATCAACAGCGCGAGCCGGATAAGGTCCGCACCGACGAATGGCAGCACACCGCGGAAAATCGTCGGCAGGCTGATATCCCGCGCGATCGAGTTGATGACGAAGACATTCATGCCCACCGGCGGCGTGATCAGTCCCAGTTCGACGGTCATGACGATGATGACGCCGAACCAGATCGGGTCGAAGCCAAGCTGCACGATCACCGGATATACGATCGGCACGAGCAGGATGATCATCGCCATGGCGTCCAGGATACATCCCATCAGCACGAAGAAGACGAGGATCAGCGCCAGCGTGCCGTGTGCCCCGAGATCGAGGCTGGTCAGAAGTTTGGTGATCTTCTGCGGTGTCTGTGTCACCGCAAGAAAATAGCCGAACAGGATCGCGCCGATCAGGATCGTGTAGATCGAGACGGATGTCCGCAGCGCCTCGACGAGGCTGTCCATGAGTTTCCGCGCGTTCAGCCGTCCGCGCAGGATGCCGATCAAGGCGGTCAGGAAAGATCCGACGGCGGCAGCCTCGGTCGCGGTGGCGACGCCAAAATAGATGCTGCCGATGATCGCGATGAACAGCAGCATGACGGCCCAGACGCCGCCCAGCGAACGGAGCGCCTCACCAAGGTCAAACCGAGTGCCTTCCGGAAGGCTGCGCGCATAGGCGATGCGAAGCGCCAGCATGTACATGATGATGGCCAGCATGCCGGGCAATATGCCGGCGATGAAGAGCTTGCCGACATCCTGCTCGGTGATGAAGCCATAGACGGCGAGCACGACCGATGGCGGAATCAGGATGCCGAGCGTGCCTCCGGCAGCGATCACGCCGGTCGAGATGTCGTCGCGATAGCCGACCCGTTTCATTTCCGGCAACGCGATCTTGGTCATGGTGGCCGCGGTCGCGACCGAAGAGCCGCAGATCGCCGCGAAACCTGCGCAGGCACCGATGGTCGACAGGGCCATGCCGCCGCGGAACACCCCGAACCAGGACTGTCCCGTCCGGAACAGCTCTGCGGACATGCCGGAATTTGTTGCCAGCACGCCCATCAGAACGAAGAACGGGATCAGCGTCAGGTTGAAGTCTGTGACCGTGCGGATCGGCGACTGCGCCAGCAGGTTCAACGCCGGGCCCCAACCGGCAACGGCCGCGAAGCCGCCGATACCGACCAGGCCCATTGCAATGCCTATCGGCACGCGCACAATCATCATGGCGAAGAGTGCGAGGAAACCCGCTACCGCGATAAGGTCGCCATCAATCATGACTGACTTTCCCTGTTTCGGCGGCGACGTTCTCATCGGTTTCGATGGCGTCGAAATGGTCAAGCGTGCCGCGCCCGGTGGCAACCAGGATCAGGCGTGCGAGAATAGTCAGGATGCTGACGGCGACGCCCGCCCAGATCAGCGCCATCAGCCACCAGGCCGGAATGCGCAAATCCATCGTCGCCTCGCCGCTACGGCTGGCGCTGAGCACGCGGTCGAGCAGCTTCCATGTCAGCAGGCATGTGAAGATGAGCAGGACCGTCCAGGCGAAGGTGTCGATCCATCGGCGCACGCTTTTCGGCAGGAACTCCGCAACGATATCGACCTTGATGTGCGAGCCGCGATAGCCGACGCTGGCGAAGCCCCACATGATGGCCGCGCCAAGCAACAGCCGCGACAGGTCGAAAGCGTCGGGAATCGGAAACGAGAACATATAGCGGCTGACCGCCGAGACCACGACGACGACCGTGATCAGGGCCATCAGCACCCCCGCGACCTTCTCGATGGCCAGAGAAAACCACTCGAGGAAATTCTGTAAACTGGACAAGATGACGGAGCCGGGGCGGCTTGGCGCCGCCCCGGCCTTTCCTGTGTTAGTCGAAACGGGCGTTGTGACGGTCGAGCGCGTCCAGATAGCTCTGGTAGATCGCGTCCGGATCACCGCCGGCAGCCTTCACGTCTTCCTTCCACTGGTCGATCAGCGGTGCTGCGGCGTCGCGCCACATCTGCACCTGCTCCGCGGTCGGGACATTCACAGTGTGGTCGTCCGAGTCGAGCATCTTCTGCCGGCCGGACGCCTCGTTCTCGGCCCATCCGGCTGAAAACTTCTTCGACCATTCAGGCGTACAGTGGTCGTCGATCACCTGTTTCAGGTCGTCCGGCAAGCCCTCGTATTTTGCCTTGTTGATCAGCAGGAGCTGCGCCGACACGTAGAACGGCATGTCGAGATGCTGCTTCGTTTCCGAGTCGATGCCGAAGATGTAGATCGAGTTCCACGGGAACGTGATCGCATCGGCCGTACCGTTGGCGATCGCCTCGCGGGCTTCCGGCGCCGGCACCTGGACGGGGCCGCCGCCGAGCATGCTGATGAAGCGCGCCATCGTCGCGTGCGCCGGCCGCACGTTCTTGCCCTTGACGTCGCTCGGGACCATGATCGGGTCCCTGGAGTGGATTGTGCCGGGGTCGTGCGGATTGGCGATGCAGAACTTGACGTCCGACATTTCCGTTTCGGCAATCGGCGCGTACCATTCATGCATGGCCTGCGCACCGGCAATTGAGTCGTTCATGTGGAACGGGATTTCGATCAGGCTGTACATCGGGAAACGGCCGGCCTGGTAACCGGGGTTCACGTAGCTGATATCCGCGATACCGTCGCGGGCCATGTCGTAATGGTCCGGCGCTGCGCCCAACTGCTGAGCCGGAAAGATCGTGATGTCGATGCGGCCGTTCGAGGCTTCCTTGATCGACTCGACCCACGGCTCGATACCGAGCGTCTGGATCGGATGCGTAGGCGGCACCCAGTGGGCGAGACGAAACGTGACCTCCTGGGCCTGCGCCATGCCCGCCGAAAGCGCAAATGCTGCCACACCGGTAATGAATTGACTGATTTTCATGTTTTCCTCCCTGTCAATCGAGAGAGGCAATCCTCCAGCCGAGGTGGCGTGCCTTGGCACGATCACTCCGTTGACTCTCTCTGTATGCAATTAGCCATGGTATGGGCATGTTTGTCTATGCCTTAGGCCCTCCATGCATACTTACGAACCCGGTTTGCGCGAGACAGCGCGCCCTTTGAATGGACAAGATGCAGTGCAGCGGGCAAAATTCCGACAGCGAACGTTCGGGAGGTGCTCCAAGTCCCGCGCCCGGACAACTTGCGGTGAGGGAATCGCGCTGAACACGGCTCAACCATTGATGTTCGTCTCGGCTATGTCCTGGCCGGTTTTCCTGCAGAGCGAGACACTTGCTGTTCTTACGCCTGATGTTGAGTTGATAGACGCAAACAAAGCCAGCCATCGACATGGAGCCGCTCTCGCATGAACAAACCCCCGGAACCGAAACTCGAGCACATATGCGATCTCACCGTTGAGCTCGATCCAATCCGCGAAATGGGCATGGCGCGCGCTGGCAAGCGCCGTATTATCCCGATCGTCGGCGGAACAGTCCAAGGGCCGCGTCTAAATGGTCGCATTCTTAACCTCGGTGCGGATTGGCAAACGATATTCGCCGACGGTCTCGCTGAGCTCGACACCCGTTACGCAGTCGAAACCAACGACGGTGCGACGATTGAGATCATCAACTACGGCTATCGCCATGGTCCGCCTGAAGTGATTTCTGCGCTCGCAAGAGGTGAGACTGTCGCGACCGACAAATACTACATGCGAACGCATGCGCGGCTTGAAACCGGCGATTCCCGCTATGACTGGGTAAACCGGACACTGTTCGTGGGTTCAGGGGCCCGATTTGCGGAGAAGGTCGTCGTCACCCTCTATGCAATTGGATAGCGGTCGCGAGCCGTTAAGGTCGCTGGAGTACTGTGACGAAACGATCACCGGCGGCCGACAAGCGCCTCAACCTGCCCTGGCTTTGTGACTGTACCTTACAGCTTGTGCCGCTTGTTGGGCATCCTCGATCCTCCGTCTTTCTACCGATAATGCTGGCCCCATTTCTTCGTGTGGGTTCAGCGTCGCGTCGTCTTCCTGACGACCGGCCCCGCTCAGCCTAACAATCCCCTCGATCTCTGACGCCTCGTCGCGGACGTGCCGGTCAAACGCCGTCAGCGCATTCGTCCAAGAATTTTCCGTCATCTCCTGCGTCGTTCCTCGAACCGACACTCGAGTCAATGCACCGTCTTGCATGTCGCTTCAATTCTGTTATGTGTTACGTATAACAGAGATTGGGAGAAAAAGATGGAGGTCCAGGCGCGCGGCAAGCTTGTCGAGGATCTCGCATCGAAGCTCGGTCTCAACGCCGTTCTTGCCGGTGCGGACATTCCGGATCGCGCCCGGACCGATTGGAGCTTCCTTCCCGCAACCGCGCCCTTCGCCGTGTTCCGGCCGTCCTCCACCGAAGAAGTTGCGTTGATCCTGCGGTCCTGCAATGAGGCCGGCATTGCCGTCACTCCGCAGGGTGGCATGACCGGTCTGTGCGGCGGGGCGCGGCCGCTCGATGGCGGTGTTGGCCTTTCAATGGAGCGGATGGTCGGCATCGACAGTATCGATAGCGACGGCATGACGATGATCGTGCGCGCCGGCACGCCGCTCGAAACCATTCAGAAGGCCGCGGATGACGCGGGCCTCTTTTTCGCGCTCGATCTGGGCGCGCGCGGCTCCTGCGCGATCGGCGGCAATCTCTCCACCAACGCCGGTGGAAATCGCGTCATTCGCTACGGAATGGCCCGTGATCTCGTGCTCGGGCTGGAAGTTGTACTTCCCGACGGAACCGTCCTGCCGATGCTCAACCGGATGCTGAAGAACAACGCCGGTTACGACCTCAAGCAGCTATTCGTCGGAGCCGAAGGCACGCTCGGCGTGATTACACGCGCGGTGCTGCGCCTGCATCCCAAGCCTGGATGCGTGTGTGCAGCGATGTGCGTGGTGACCGGCTATGACAAGGTGCTCGAATTGCTCGGCACCGCCCGCCGCAATCTCGGTCCCTTCCTTTCGGCCTTCGAGGTCATGTGGGCCGATTACTGGAGCCAGGCGACAGAGCGGGTGCCCAACGCAAAGGCGCCTGTAAAGATTGGCGAGGGGACGCATGTCGTCCTCGTCGAGATGCAGGGACTGGACGACGGGATCGACGGTGCGCGATTCAGCGCATGGCTGGAGCAGATGTTCGAGAGCGGCGTGATCGGTGACGGCGCCATCGCGCAAAACCTCTCCGACATGGCCGATTTCTGGGGCACGCGCGACGCCGCGGCCGAGTTCGCCAATCCGGATGTGATCGGCCCGCACATATCCTTCGATATCGGGCTGCCGATCCGCAGGATCGAGGAATTCGTGAACCGGTCCAAGCTGGCGCTGATGGACGAGCTTGGATGCCATTCGGTGCATTACGGTCATGTCGGCGACGGCAACATCCACATCGTGGCGTGGGTTCCCGGCGCAAAGATCCAGCCTTTGGCGAACGCCAGCCGTATCGTTTACGAAATCGTCGGCGATCTCGGCGGCACGGTTTCAGCCGAACACGGAATAGGGCTCCTCAAGAAGCCCTATCTCGAACACACGCGCGATCAGGCCCAAATCGAGTTGATGCGGCGCATCAAGCGCTGCATCGACCCGTCCCTGACCCTCAACCCGACTAAGATTTTCGACTGACCCTGTCGTGACATGTGTCGCGAAGGGCTAACCCTGGGAGGAAAGCATGAGCTTCAACAGACGAAATATTCTGGCACTCGCGGCAACCGTGGTGCTTGGCGTGGCCGCTCCGGCCGTTGCGCAGGACTGGCCGAACGGTCCGGTCACACTGATCGTGCCGTGGAGCGCGGGCGGCGGCACCGATGCCACGGCGCGCATGATCGGCACGCTGCTCGAAAAAGAACTCGGAGTTCCTGTTCCGGTGGTCAATCGCACGGGCGGGTCCGGCGTTATCGGTCATTCGGCCATTGCGGATGCCGCTCCCGATGGCCAGACGATCGGCGTGGCCACCCTTGAGATCGGGTCGATGCACACGCTCGGTCTGACCGACCTCACCTACAAGGCCTACACACCCATCGGTCTTTATAATTCCGATCCCGCCGCGATTTTCGTGCGCGCCGATGCCCCTTATGACGATATGGCGGGCCTGCTGACAGCTCTGGAAGCGGCGCCGGATCGTGAATTCAAGGCCTCCGGTTCGGCGCAGGGCGGTGTGAACCATCTGGCGCTGGCTGGTATGCTTCTTGCGGCGGGTCTGCCCGTCGAGCGCGTCGCATGGGTTCCCTCGGAAGGTGCCGCTCCCGGCTTGCAGGACCTTGCTGCCGGAGGCGTCCAGATCGCAACGGCGTCGCTGCCCGAAGCCGCTGCTCTGATGTCGGCCGGGCTGATCAAGCCGCTCGCCGTCTTTGCGGATGCGCGCCTCGACGATGCAAAGGACCTGCCGACATTCAAGGAGGCGACGGGCAACGATTTCTCTCTCGGATCCTGGCGCGGGGTTGTTGCGCCCGCCGGCGTTTCCGATGAGGTTGCGGCCAAGCTGGTGGAGGCTGTCGACAAGGTGGTCCACGATCCCGAATATCTGGCCTTCATGAAGGATCGGGGTTACGCGACACAATGGACGCCGTCCGGTGAGTTCGAGTCGTTCATGGAGACGTCGGACAAGGCGCTGGCGCAGAGCCTCGCGGCCGTCGGACTGGCCAAGCAGTAAAGAAGGCGCGGGGGAGGTCTCACGTCCTCCCCTGCCGTCGTTCGTTGCCAGGGAGGGTTTGATAGCCATGAAGGTTCATGACAGCGTGATCGGTGCGCTTTTGTTCGCCTTCGGCCTTTGGGTGCTGGCGACGGCGTGGAGTTATCCGGAAATGCCCGGTCAGAGCATCGGGCCGGGAACCTTTCCCAGCGTGCTGGGTGCCCTGTTCATGGCCGGCGGTGTCCTGCTGGCAATCACGGGATTGCGCGAGCGCGGCATGGGACTTGTCATGATCGATCCTGGCTGGCGATTTCCGGCCCGGTTTGCCGCTGCGATTCTCGCGACCGCCGGCGTGGTTGCTTTCGCGATGGTGTTCGAAACAGTCGGTTTTCCCATCGGAGGTTTCGTCCTTCTGACCGCGCTGTTCATCTTGTCGGGGTACAGAAGCCCGACCTGGATCGCGGCCTCTGCTGTCTTCGTTCTTGCGGTGCACCTGACGATGACGCGTCTCCTCTACGTGCCTCTGCCGGCCGGGCTGTTGAAAGGCATCTTGTAATGATCTTCCAGCATCTCGGCGCTGCATTCGAACTCGTTCTGACATGGAACATGTTCCTCATCATGTTTTCCTGCGCCCTGTTTGGCCTGTTCGTTGGCTCAGTCCCGGGCCTTTCGGCAACCATGGCGACGGCGATGCTCGTACCGCTGACCTTCTTCATGGATCCCGTGCCGGCAATCGCTGCAATTGTGACTACCGCGGCGATGGCGATCTTCGCGTCGGATATTCCGGCGGCTCTGATCCGCATTCCCGGAACCGCCGCCTCTGCTGCCTATGTAAGCGACCTCAACGCGTTGACGCGCGCAGGCAAAGTCGGCCGGGCGCTCGGCATTTCGGTCACAGCCTCGGCCATTGGCGGCATTTTCGGCTCGCTCGTCCTGATCTTTGCCGCACCTGAACTGGCTCTCGTATCGCTGAATTTCACCTCGTTCGAGTATTTCTGGCTGGCCCTTCTGGGGCTCACGGCTGCCGTGATGCTGGGCTCGGCGTCGATCCTCAAGAGCCTGATCGCGCTCTGCATCGGTCTCATGATCGCCAGCGTCGGCATGGACACGACCTCCGGTCTGCCGCGTTTCACTTTCGGGCTGACCTCGCTCCTTGACGGCGTCGCCTTCGTTCCGGCGCTTATCGGCATGTTCGCCATTCCCGAATTGATCCGTACTTTCGTGCATCGGGATCTTCCGCCCCCCGCCGCGCCGATTGGCAATCCATTCTCGCTGTTCCGTGGCCTCGGCGGTGTGCTGTGGCGGCACAAGACCAACCTCGCGCGCAGCTCCACCATTGGGACGATCATCGGAATCCTGCCAGGCGCGGGATCCGATATTGCGTCATGGATTTCTTACGCAGTCTCCAAGAAGTTCTCGAAAAAACCCGAGGTCTATGGCGATGGCAGCGAGGAAGGGCTGGTCGATGCCTGCGCCGCGAACAACTCGGCGCTGTCGGGCGCCTATGTGCCGGCCATGGTGTTCGGCATTCCGGGCGACAGCATTACCGCGATCGTCATCGGTGTTCTGTATATCAAGGGCCTGAATCCGGGCCCCATGGTCTTCCTGACCAGCGCCGATACGATCGCAGCCATCTTTCTGGTGTTCCTGCTGGCGAATATCCTCATCGTTCCCCTCGGCCTGCTGGCGATTGGATTTGCGGCGCAGGTTCTGCGGGTTCCCAAACTCGTCCTTGCGCCGATGATCCTCGGCTTCTGTATTGTCGGCTCTTATTCGATCGACGCCAGCGCTTCCGGTGTCGTCATCATGGTCGTTCTCGGCGTTCTGGCCTACTTGATGGAGGAGAATGGCTTTCCGGTCGCCCCCACGATCCTCGGTATCGTCATGGGTCTCCTCGTCGAGCGGAACCTGGTCACCTCGCTGATCAAGTCCGACGGATCGCCTCTCGGTTTTTTCGAACGCCCGATCGCGGCCGGCCTCGCCCTCACGGTCGCGATAATCTGGATCGTGCCGGTCGTGCTATGGATCAGCCGGCGGAAGAAAAGGTCAGGGGAGACGTTTGTATGAATGTGCGCAGGATCGCTCCACAAAAAACACTGGCGGAGATCGCCGCGAAAGAGATCCGCGACGCGATCCTGACTGGCGCTTTCAAGCTCGGGGAGAACATTTCGGAAGATCGCCTGGTGGCGCAGATGGGGATCTCCCGGACGCCGATACGAGACGCGATGGCGATTCTCTCGCGTGAAGGCCTGGTGAATGTGCGGCCCAAACGCGGATCGTTCGTTTTCGAGACCTCACTGGAGGATCTTGCCGCGATCTGCGACTACCGACAGATGCTCGAGGCGCAGGGCGCGCGCGCCGCGATGCGGACGGATCGAACCGGTTTTCTCGAAACGCTCAGCGCAGTGGTTGAAAAAATGGCGGCCGCGCTGGCGAATGGCGAAATCGTCGAATACGGCCAGCTCGACAGCGCCTTCCATCAGGCCGCCTTCGATCATTGCGGCAATTCCTATTTGCGCGACTCTTATGCTCTCGTCGCCGGACGCATCGCTACCCTGAGGGCCAACATCACCGCGCCTTACGAGGCGCGGCGGGAGGAATCGATGAACGAGCACAAGGGCATGCTCGACATGCTCGCGCGCGAGGACTTCGCGGCCTTTGACGCCGCGCTCGCGGCGCATGTGCAACGCACGGCCGACGTCTATCAGAAGGCGCTGGCCGACGGCCATCTGGGGCCCGACCGAAAAGCATCCCGGAAGGTGGCCCGATGACCGCGAATGCACCCACGCTCATGGGCGGTGCGCGCCGCCTGAAGGACCTGCTGGCGCGCGGCGAACTGGTGGCGGCACCGGGCGCTCCCGATTGCATGACCGCGCGAATGGTTGAACGCGCCGGTTTCGGAGCGGTTTACATGACGGGACTGGGCGCGACCGCCATGCGGTTGGGCCAGCCGGACCTCGGGCTGATGACGCAGACCGAGATGGCGGACCACGCCCGCGCCATGGTGCGCGCCGTGCAAATTCCGGTGATCGCGGATGCGGATACCGGCTACGGCGGTCCGCTCAATGTGCGCCGGACAGTCGAGGAATATGCGCAGGCCGGTGTGGCGGCGCTGCATCTGGAAGATCAGGAAAGCCCGAAACGATGCGGTCAACTGGCGGGCGTGCGCATAGTCCCCCGGCGCGATGCCGAACTGCGTATCGCCGCGGCCGTTGCCGCCCGTGCCGAAGTCGGCGCCGACATGATCATCATCGGCCGCACCGACGCGCTCCAGTCCGAAGGCATCGAATCGGCGATCGATCGCGCTCGGCGTTACCGGGATCTTGGCGCGGACCTCGCTTTTGTCGATGGCGTGAAGACGCGCGGCGAGGTCGAGGGGATAGCGGCGGGGCTCGATGGCCCCAAGGTCGTATCGCTGGTCGATGGAACCGACGCGGCGCAATTGACCCGCGCCGAATTGGCCGAAATGGGGTTCTCGATCGTCCTTTACGCCGTCACCACCCTGTTCGCCGCCGGAGCGGCGATCCGCGAAGCGCTGGCGCATTTGTCCGACGCGGGGACGCCCCACGGTCTCGTCGGGCAAATGAGCTACGCGGAATTCTGCGATGTTGTCGATCTCGGCCGATTTCAGGCATTTGCAAAAACCCATGAAACCGAAGATCAGCCGTGAAAACCGCCATCGCGACCGTTTCGATCTCGGGTGACCTGCGAGAAAAACTCGCGGCCATCGCCGCCGCTGGTTTCGACGGCATCGAGATCTTCGAGAACGATTTCCTCGCCTTCGACGGCGGTCCGCGCGAGGTTGGCCAGATGGTGCGCGACCACGGGTTGGAAATCGCATTGTTCCAGCCCTTCCGCGACTTTGAGGGTATGCCGGAGCCGCAACGCGCTCGCGCTTTCGACCGCGCCGAGCGCAAGTTCGACCTGATGGGCGAGTTGGGCACCGACCTCGTGCTCGTCTGCTCCAACGTCTCGCCGATCTCGCTTGGCGGAATCGACCGCGCGGCCGATGATTTCCGCGAACTGGGCGAGCGGGCAGCGAAACGCGGCATTCGCGTCGGTTACGAGGCGCTCGCCTGGGGGAAGCATGTGTCCGATCACCGCGACGCGTGGGAGATCGTGCGCCGCGCCGATCATCCGAATGTCGGCCTGATCCTCGATTCTTTCCACACGCTGGCGAAGAAGATCGACCCCGAGACAATCCGCTCCATCCCCGGCGACCGCATCTTCTTCATTCAACTCGCCGACGCGCCGAAGATCGACATGGACCTGCTCTACTGGAGCCGGCATTTCCGCAACATGCCGGGCGAAGGCGATCTCGACGTCACCGGCTTCATGCGCGCCGTCGCCGCCACCGGCTATGATGGCGTGCTGTCGCTGGAGATCTTCAACGATCAGTTCCGCGGCGGATCGCCCAAATCGATCTCCGTCGATGGCCACCGTTCACTGGTCTACCTGATGGATCAGGTACGCCGCGTCGAGCCGGACATCCGCATCCCGGTGCTCGACATGCCGGACCGAATTCCCGTGCACGGTGTCGAGTTCGCCGAGTTTGCCGCTGACGAGGCGGAGGGAGCGGAACTGGGCGGACTGCTCCACACGCTCGGTTTTCGGCGTGCCGGCCGTCATATTGCCAAGGATGTCGAATTGTGGCGCCAGGGCGCGATCAATATCGTCATCAATACCGAGCGGGAGGGCTTCGCCCATTCGTCCTATGTCGTGCACGGCGCCAATGTCTGCGATATCGGACTGAAGGTGGAGGATGCGTCGGCGACAGTGGAGCGGGCGCGTGCGCTCGGCGCGCATTTCTTCGACCAGCCGGCGGGGCCGGGCGAACTGAAGATACCGGCGATCCGCGGCGTCGGCGGCGGCATCGTGCATTTCATCGACGAAAAGAGCGATCTGGCGCGGGTGTGGGAGATCGAGTTCGAGCCGGCCACAGGTGACGATAATCCCGCCGATGCCGGGCTTACGCGGATCGATCATGTCGCGCAGACGATGAACTACGAAGAGATGCTGACCTGGGTGCTTTTCTACACCTCGATCTTCGCAACCGAAAAGTCGCCGATGGTTGATGTGGTCGACCCGGCGGGGCTGGTGCGCAGCCAGGTGATCGAGAGCGTGAATGGCTCGCTCCGCATCACCCTGAACGGCGTGGAGAACAGGCGCACGCTGGCCGGGCATTTTCTGGCCGAAAGCTTTGGCTCTTCGGTGCAGCATCTGGCCCTTGCGACCGACGACATCTTCGCGACCGCGACCGCCTTGCGCGCGAAAGGCTTCCGGCCGCTCGTCATCTCGCCCAATTACTATGACGATCTCGACGCCCGTTTCGGCCTGGAGGAGGATTTCCTGACCCGGCTGCGCGACCACAACATCCTTTACGACCGCGACGACAACGGCGAATATTTCCAGCTCTACAGCCCGAATTACGGCGAGGGCTTCTTCTTCGAGATCGTCGAGCGCCGAAACGGCTATCGCGGCTACGGCGCGGCCAACTCCCAATTCCGGACCGCCGCCCAGAAACGCCAAATGCGCCCGAAGGGCATGCCGAGAGTGTAGGGTCCTTCAAGGCGGGACTACGGTTGTCGAACCTTGGTTGAGATCGCGCAGTTAGGCCGATCATGTTCCCTTCGACGTTAAACAGGCGATGGCCCCTCGTCCCCATTGAACGAATGACTGCTCTCGGAATGGCGCTTGGAAGACGGTTTGCTCCACATCTATGACGTCCTGAAATGATGCGAAATCGATAACAGGGAAATCCCGCTCGTCTTGGCTATCCTCTCAGCCCTTTGAGTGTGCCCGCATGAAGAGAACCCGCTTTCTTGTCCAATCTTTGATTCTGTAAGCCACAGATAACCTTTTCCGGAATCCTCCTCTGTTCGACAGGACGAAACTGTCTATTGGCGCTGAAGCCGGACAGATTACCGAGTCTGGATCACTCGAAAATCGAGACTCCAACACCTTGCAGGGAATGCGGCCCTGACAACTGGTTGCCCATGAAGCCGCATGATCTGGCGCCCCGAGATGGTGATCCAGTTCTTGACAGAAAGTTTGATTCCATATTCTATAGAATATAGAAATCGCATTTCATCGCGACCAACGAGGAGGAAATCGTGAAAAAGACGCAGATCGGAAAATTGACGAGTCGCCGGAGCATGCTGGCCGGTTTGGCCGGCTCGCTGGTCCTGGCGGCAGGGCCGGTGGCCTCTGTGCATGCGCAGGAAGGGCTTGGTACCGCGGACAATCCCGTGGAAGTCAGGATCATGGCCAACGAGGCTTTTGCCAACACCTGGCAGACGCTGCTCGTTCCGGAGTTCAACAAGGTTTATCCGAACGTGCGCGTTGTCTTCGACGGCGTGCCCTATACGGAGCTTCTGGCCAAGATGATGCTGGACGCCACCAGCCCGAATCCGGAATACGATGTGCTTCTGGTTGACGATCCGTGGGTTCCGCAGCTTGCCGAAATCGGCGCGCTCGTGGACCTGAAGGGCGAGAAGGTGGCCGCGCTGACCGGCGACGATTACGACTGGGATGATTTCAACGCCGCGCCTCTCGCGGCGGGCGAGTGGCAGGGCGTCCAGTACGCCGTCCCCGTGCGCTCGAACATGCTTCTGCGCTTCTATAACAGGACGCTCTACGAGGAAGCCGGATTGCCCGAGCCGACGCCGGAACAGACCTGGGACGAGTTCTTCGCCGATGCCGAAAAACTGGTGCGCGACGCCGATGGCGACGGCAAGGACGACCGCTGGGCAATCGACACCTATTTCGTTCGCGAGCCGCTGACGCCGACGATCTGGCAATCGATCCTCAACGCGAATGGCGGCAGCCTGCTCGATGAATCCGGTGTGCCGGCATTCGCCAACGAGACCGGCGCGAAGTCTCTGGAAACCCACAAGCGCCTGCTGGATTATGCGCCGCCCGGCGCGCTCGGCCACGGCTTTTCGGAATCGCTTCAGGCTTTCCGCCAAGGCTTGGTCGCCAACATGTTCAACTGGGGCAGTGTGTACAAGTCCACCGCTGTCGACCCGAAGTCCACGACGCTTACGGTGGATGAGGTCGGTATCCAGGTGCTCCCCGTTGGAGACGTCCAGGCCGGCGCGCACCGCGGTATCTGGATTGCCGGCGTCAGCTCGAAGACCGAGGAGCTTGAAGCGTCCTGGGCGTTCCTGGAATGGCTGACCTCCAAAGAGGGCGAGAGCATCAACGCGTCGCTGGTGGGGTCTTTCCCGGCACGCAAGTCGACGCTCAATGGCGAGCCGGCCGAACCTTGGCTCGGACCTGTCTATGAGACGCTGCAGCAGGCTTACGATGTGGCCGCGAAGGGTAAAATGTGGCGCATCCGCAGCCCGAAATCCGATGCCGCTCAGCAGATCCTGGCCGACGAGATCGCACGCGGTCTTGCCGGACAGGCCAGTGCCGAAGAGGCATTGGATACGGCCGCCGGAAAAATCGAAAAAGCGTTGAAATAACCGGCTGCTGCATAACTGGCATGGGCGTCCCGCGCGCCCATGCCCCATCCGGGCGAAGCGCCGGATGGCTCTTCGACCGACAGATTTACGGCCGCATCACGCAATGCGGCGCCAACCTGGCGATGCACTGCGCATCGCGATTGCGGGACGGATTGCCCGTGCCCGATTTTGACTGGGGAACCCGATGCCGACGAAAGCGATTGTCAGCGAAGTCAAGACATTCTCTTGCAGCAACTCCTGGCGAAACTACCACTTCCTGAAGATCGTCACCGAGGATGGCATCGTCGGCTGGAGCGAATATGACGAGAACTTCGGGTCGCCCGGTGTCTCCGCCGTCATCGGTGAACTCGCGCATCGCCTGATCGGGCAGAGCGCGATGCATCACGAGCATGTCAGGGAAGACCTGCGCAACGTGACACGGCCGGGATCGGGTGGCGTGATCGGTCAGGCGTTGGGTGCGATCGAGAACGCTCTTCTCGACGTCAAGGCCAAGGCGCTGGATGTGCCGTGCCACGTCCTGCTCGGCGGCAAGGTGCGCGACAGGATCAGGGTCTACTGGTCGCATTGCGTTTCCTACCGCACGCGGACCGAACATTTCCCGCCCGGTATCACAGACGAAAGCGGCGTCCGCCAGATCGCCCGCGAGGTCGGCGAAAAGGGTTTCACGGCGCTCAAGACGAACATCTTCCATTATGACGACGAAGGTCGGATCGAAGGCTGGTCGCCGGGCTTCAGCCGTCCGCACGAGCCGGGGCGCAATGTCGAGCGCAAGACGCGCAAGGATCTTCGCAAGCACCTCCAGATCATGCGGGAGGAAGCCGGTCCGGATATCGATATCCTTCTCGATCTGAATTTCAACGGCAAGACCGAGGGCTTCCTGTCGATGATCCGCGAGATCGAGGATCTCGACCTCTTCTGGATTGAGATCGACACGCTCGATCCCAAGGCGCTGGCCTATATCCGGTCCAAGAGCAGGCACCCGATCTCGTCATGCGAAACGCTGATCGGCCTGCAGCAGTTTCTGCCGTTCTTCCGCGAGCAGGCAATCGATGTTGCAATTATCGACACACCCTGGAACGGCGTCTGGCAGTCGCTCAAGATTGCAGCGGCCGCGGAGGCGCATGAAATCAACGTGGCGAGCCACAATTTCTACGGTCACTTGTGCACGATGATGAACGCGCATTTCAGCGCCGTCGTACCCAACATGCGCATCATGGAAACCGATATCGATCGGATCGCATGGGACAGTGAGCTTTTCACCCACGTGCCTGAAATCAAGGACGGCTACATGGTCGTGCCCGACCGGCCTGGTTGGGGGACGGAGCCGATCGAGGCGGCGCTTGCGAAATACCCGCCCTTGCCGGATGTCGGTATGCCGAAACGTGTTTCGGTGCCGCGTCTGTCTGTGTGACGATGTCTGACGTATCTGGTCACCCCAAGCTTGCATGAGTGTCATGAACGAGCCTGTCGACGTTCTCATCATCGGAGCCGGAGCATCCGGCGCGGCGGTGGCCTGGAGCCTCGCAGAGACGCGCATGCGCATCGTCTGCCTGGAGCAGGGCGACTGGCCGAAGAGTAACGATTTCCCGAGCACGGGAACGGACTGGGAAGCCAGGGCCCTGGAAGACTACGCGATCAGTCCGAACCGGCGAGCGCTGGAAGCGGACTATCCGGTCAATGACGACGATTCGCCGATCAAGATCGCCAACTATAACGGCGTCGGCGGCGGGACCGTGTTCTACGCCGCGCATTTCCCGCGGCTGCATCCGTCGGATTTCCGCGTGAGAAGCCTGGACGGCGTCGCAGACGACTGGCCGCTGGATTATGGCACGCTCGAACCTTTCTATGCGCTCAATGACCGTATGATGGGCGTCTCCGGGCTGGCCGGCGATCCGGCCTATCCGCAAAAGGAAGCGGTGATGCCACCCATCGCGATGGGCCGGACAGGCGAAGTGCTTGGAACCGCCATGAACCGCCTTGGCTGGCATTGGTGGCCGTCGGACGCCGCCATCGCCACCGAGGAGTATGAAGGCCGCGCGCCATGCATCAATCTCGGCCAATGCGGATCGGGTTGCGCCCAGGGTGCCAAGGCGAGCACCGACGTGACCTACTGGCCGGAGGCGATCCGCTCGCGGATCGAGGTGCGCACGAAATGCCGTGTCAGCCGCATCGAGACCAATGACGCGGACATGGCGACCGGAGTCCACTATTTCGACGCTGATGGCAAAGAGGTCTTTCAGCCGGCCGAGATCGTCATCATGGCGTGCAACGGGATCGGTACGCCGCGCATCCTGCTCAATTCCGCTTCCGGCCGCTTCCCGGACGGGCTCGCCAACTCCAGCGGGTTGGTGGGCAAGAACCTCATGCTGCACCCCTATGCCCAGATACGCGGCCATTTCGATGAACGGTTGGACGGTTATCGCGGCCCGCCGATTTGCGTCTGGAGCATGGAGTTCTACGAGACCGATCCGGCACGTGATTTCCTGCGCGGCTATTCATACCAGTTTTCCCGGGGTATCGGCCCTGCGCGCACCGCGATCAACGGCTTTGCCGACGGAATGGTGCCGTGGGGCGAAGGCCATCATGCCGCATTCCGGCGCCTCTTCGAGCGCAGCGCCGGAATGGTGTCGGTATGCGAGGATCTTCCCGAAGAGACGAACCGCGTCACGCTCGACCCCGACCTGAAGGATGGCAATGGAATCCCGGCACCGCGGATCACCTACCGGTTGTCCGACAACACGAGGAAAATGCTTGAGCATTCCGTTGCACGGGGCGTGGAAATCCTCGAGGCAGCCGGCGCGCACGACATCACGACGAAAGCGCCGGTGCCATATGCGGGCTGGCATCTTCTGGGAACGGCGCGCATGGGACGGGATCCGGAACGGTCCGTCGTGAATGAATGGGGCCGGAGCCATGATGTGAAGAACCTTTTCATCGTCGACGGGAGTGTTTTCGTCACGTCCGGCGGCGTGAATCCCACATCCACGATCCAGGCGGTTGCGCTCTACGTCGCCGACCAGATCAAGTCGCGCATATACGAACTCTTCGATTGAGGCATCAATGACGACGATGAGCGATAAACAGCCTCCGGCGCCGCTGACCGACATCGAAAGGGTGACGCTGCTGTGCGTAGCGGGACACATGATCCCGGCGAGCGTGGAGTACGGCGTACCCGGGGCAGACGATCTGCGTATTTTTGCGGACATCACCCGCTCCATCGATCGTGACAGGGAGGTGTTGGGCAAGGCGCTGCAGGTCGTGAACGACCTCTCGGACGGGATGATCTTGGCGCTGTCGAGAGCCGAGCAGGCAAAACGGCTTGCCGAATTTCGCACCCGGCATGCGGATCTTGCGGGCGTGATCGAGTCGGTGGTCGCTCGTTGTTACTATCGTGACGATCGGGTCATGGCTTCCATCGGAATGGAAGCGCGCCCCGCATTTCCGAAGGGCTACAAGGTGGAGCAGGGCGACCTGTCGCTGCTCGACCCCGTTCGGGCGCGCGGCAAGATCTATCGCGATGCCGGATAGGCAGGGAGAAAGAGAGATGACATCCGAAAAAGCACAGGCCGGACCGAATGCCGCCCCGCGCCGTCGGAGACGGATCGGCGACCTTTTCGTGCGCTGGTCCTTCATGGCGCCGTCGATCGTACTCCTGATCGCGCTCCTAGCCTATCCGATCTTCTACACGATCGACATCAGCTTCTCGCGCTTTGACATCGCAACCTTCGGCGCCGGTGAATGGGTCGGCTGGGAAAATTACCGCGAGGTCATGAGCGATTATCGTTTCTGGGATTCCCTCGAGGTGACGCTGATCTATCTGGTGATCGCCCTTCCACTACAGGTTGTCCTTGGCTTTGGCATCGCCTTCCTGATCAACGCCGAGTGGAAGGGACGGGGCATGGTCCGGGCGCTTTTCATCATCCCCATGGTCGTCGCGCCGGTGGTGGCGGGCGGCATGTGGCGAATGATCCTCGATCCGCTCTGGGGCATCATGAACTATTGGCTGGGCTTTATCGGGATCGGTCCGCTGGACTGGTTCGGCGATCCGACGCTGGCAATGGCGTCGATCATCATTATCGACACCTGGCGGTGGACGCCCTTCATCGTGCTCATCGCCACGGCCGCCTTGCTGGCGCTTCCCAAGGATGTGTTCGAGGCGGCAAGGATCGATGGCGCGAACTGGTGGTCGACACTCTGGTCGGTCGCGGTGCCGCTGCTGGTGCCGGTCATCGCCGCGACATTCGTGATCCGCTGGCTTGGCGCGGTGAAGATGTTCGATATCGTTCTGGCGGCCACCTATGGCGGGCCGGGCAAGGCGACCAACGTGGTCAATTTGTTCATCTACGAGGAAGCTTTTCGCTCTCTGCGTTTCGCCGAATCGGCGGCAATGGCCGTGATTGTCCTGATTTTGACCATGGTGCTGACTGGCCTGTTCCTGCGCGGCAGCCGCAAGCTGGAGGAACTGTTTTGAGCGCGATCGTCACTCCGGCGCCGAAGCGTCTGCGCCGCTCGCTTGGACACAATCTTCGCATTGCGGGCGGCGTGATCGTCAGCATCGTCTTCCTGTTTCCGATCTACTGGATGGTCCTGACCTCCTTCAAGGACCAGGTCGATATCTTCACCAGCCCGCCGACATTCTTCTTCAAGCCGACGCTCGACGCCTATATCGAGTACATGACGCGGGCCGACATCGTGCCGCGCCTGATCAACACGATCATCGTGGCGACGGGCTCCGGTCTGTTGTCCATCGTCGTGGGAACGATGGCCGGCTACGCGCTTGCCCGCATCAGGCTGCGCGGCGCAGCCACCATCGGAGTCCTCATTCTCCTGTCGCGCGGCGTTCCGCCGATCGCGCTTGCCGTGCCGATGTTCCTCGTCGCCCGCAATCTCGGTCTGACCGACAAGCACATCACCCTCATCCTCGCCTACAGCACGTTTCTGGTTCCCTATGTGATGTGGCTGATGCGCAGCTTCTTCCTCTCATTGCCCCGCGAATTGGAGGAATCGGCGATGATCGATGGCTGTTCGCGATACGGAGCCTTTTTCAAGATCATCGTGCCGATATCCATTCCCGGCCTGTTGTCGACACTGATCTTCTCGATGATTCTCGCATGGGAGGAACTGCTCTTCGCACTGGTTCTCACCAACCGGCACGCCTCCACCATTCCGGTGGCCATTGCGGGGATCGCTGGCGATACGGTCAACGGCGCCAATTGGGCGGCGCTCACGGCGGTCGGCACGATCACCGTGGTTCCGGTCGTCATCTTTGCGCTTTTGGTCCAGAAGTGGCTGATTAAGGGTCTGGCCGATGGAGCGACCAAGGGATAGTCGCCGCATCGGCCTTGCTTACCGGAACTGGATCGAACCATGGAAAACCCGAAAACCTACATGACCAAGGCGGAGATGGCCCGGCGCCACATCCAGTCCATGATCCTGAGCGGAGCCGTCGGCCCGGGGGACAGGATCACTACGCGCGAGGTTTCGACGGCACTGGGAATAAGCGAAACCCCGATCCGCGAAGCCATCCGCGGGCTCGCTTCAGAGGGGTGGCTCGATATCCAGAGCCACATTGGCGCCGTCGTCCAGGGGTTGAGGGCCGATCAGATCCGGGAAATCAGCGCGTTGCGCGGACGGGTCTGCGGCCTCGCGATCGAACTCGGAGCGCCGAATTTCGACGCCGAGCGCCTCGCGACGATCGACGAGAACATCGAGGCCTATGCGGAGGCTCTCGACCGGAAGGACTACGACCTCGTTGCACAGAAGAACTATGAGTTTCACGAGCTTCTTTGCGACAACCCGCAGTCGCCATGGTGCCACAAGCTGATCGAGAACATGCACGGCCAGATGTCGGCGCAACGGCACGGCATACCACCCCAGCATCACCGGCTCTGCGAGGCGCTGACGGAGCACAAGAGCATTCGCGACATGCTGCGCGCCGGCGACTTCAAGGGCGCCGCCGAATTGGTCAAACAGCACGAAAAGAACACCGGCGATTTCCTGATCCGCATGATCAGCGAGATACCGGCAATCGACAAACGCAGACAGGCCTGAACCTGCCGGCCGCCGCCTTGTATCGGCGGCCTTCGAAGGAGGAGATCCCAATGGGTACCGTAAACATACGCGACGCACGCAAATCCTATGGTTCGGTGGAGGTGCTTCATGGCGTTTCCATCGATATCGAGGACGGGGAATTCGTCGCGTTGGTCGGCCCGTCCGGATGCGGCAAGTCGACCCTTCTTCGTATGATCGCTGGCCTGGAAGACATCACCGGCGGCGAGATCCATATCGGGGACCGCGTGGTCAACGATGTCGCGCCGAAGGATCGCGACATCGCCATGGTGTTCCAGAACTACGCGCTTTATCCGCACAAGAACGTCCGCGAAAACATGGGCTTTGCGCTGCGGCAGCGCAGGGTGCCGCGCGCCGATATCGAACAACGCGTGACCGAAGCGGCGCGCATTCTCGGACTGGAACATCTGCTCGACCGCAAGCCGCGGCAACTTTCCGGCGGTCAGCGCCAGCGCGTCGCCATGGGCCGGGCGATCGTTCGCGACCCGAACGTCTTTCTGTTCGACGAGCCCTTGTCCAATCTCGACGCGAAGTTGCGTGTCCAGATGCGATCCGAAATCAAGGAACTTCACCAGCGTCTGAAGACGACGACGATTTACGTGACCCACGATCAGATCGAGGCGATGACGCTCGCCGATCGGGTCGTTGTCCTGAACGGCGGGGTGATCGAGCAGGAGGGCCCGCCGCTCGAACTGTACGACAATCCCGCGAGCCTCTTTGTCGCGGCGTTCATCGGCTCACCGCCCATGAATTTCCTGGAAGGAGAGCTCGTCGACAACACCTGTCTCGTCCTCTCGGATGGAACACGGCTCGAGCTTCCTGCAGGCGATCCCAAGGGCAGGTCACGCATAACCGTCGGCGTGCGCCCCGAGCACTTCGAACTGACCGATAACGGCTGGCCTGCAACCGTGTCTGTCGTCGAGCCGACCGGGTCTGAAACACAGATCACCGCTCGTCTTGCCGGCAATGTCGTGCGCGTTCTGGTCCGCGGACGAACGGGGGTCAGGCCCGGAGAGACAATCCATCTGAGTGCCGCGCCGGACCTCATTCATATCTTCGACGCGGCACCTGTGCCGGAGGTGGCCGAAATGGAAGACGTCGCCTGAATTCGGGCAACTAAGCCGAGCGAACATCAAGGAGATCAGTAACGTGCGCGATCTGCGTGAATTCTATATCGGCGGCCGCTGGGTTGCCGCGAGTTCGAATGCCGAACATGTCATGGTCGATCCCTCGACCGAACAGACAACGGGATCGATTTCCCTTGCGAATGCGTCGGATGTCGATGCCGCTGTGGCTGCGGCGAACGCGGCCTTTCCTGCCTGGTCAGCGACTGCACCCGCAGAGCGCATCGCCGTCGTTGAGCGCATTCAAGAGGTTTACGCGCGGCGAAGCGAGGAGATGGCGCTGGCGATCAGCGAGGAAATGGGTGCGCCGATCGATCTGGCGCGGACGCGCCAGGCGCCTGCGGCTTTGCGGCACATGAAGAACTTCCTGGCCGCGATGACGGATTTCGAGTTCGTCCGCCCGCTTGGTCCGCATGCTCCCGACGACAGGATCCTGATGGAGCCGATTGGCGTGGTCGGCATGATCACGCCATGGAACTGGCCGATGAGCCAGGTCGCGCTCAAGGTCGTTCCGGCCCTGCTTGCCGGCTGCACAATGGTGCTCAAGCCGTCGGAATTCGCTCCGCTGTCTTCGGCGCTGCTCGCGGAGATCATCGACGAGGCCGGAGTGCCCGCAGGGGTCTTCAATCTCGTTCAGGGCGACGGCGCGACAGCGGGCGCCCGGCTGGTCGAGCACCCTGACGTCACAATGATTTCCTTCACCGGATCCACGGGTGCCGGCGCGAGCGTCCTGAAGGGAGCCGCCGACACGTTCAAGCGCGTCGCGCTGGAACTCGGCGGCAAGGGCGCCAACTTGGTCTTCGCCGACGCGGACGACGAAGCGGTGGAGCGCGGTGTTCGGGCCTGCATGATGAACAGCGGCCAGAGCTGCAATGCGCCGACGCGGATGCTGGTGGAGCGCCCGGTCTATGAAGAGGCGGTCGAGAAGGCTCGCCGGGTCGCCGAAACCGTGACCGTCGGTCCGTCGCGGGAGGAGGGCGCGCATATCGGGCCGGTCGTCAACGGCCGGCAGTATGATCGCGTCCAGGCACTCATCGAAAAGGGGATGGACGAAGGCGCGAGGCTGGTAGCCGGCGGCCCCGGCCGACCCGCGGGATTCAACCGCGGTTTCTTCGTCCAGCCGACGGTTTTCGCCGACGTCACCAACGACATGACGATCGCCCGCGAGGAGATTTTCGGCCCCGTGCTTTCCATCATCCCCTTCGAGGACGAGGAACACGCACTGCAAATCGCCAACGACACGCCATACGGCCTGACGAATTACGTGCAGAGCGCGGATGGCGAACGGAGGAACAGGATGGCGAAGGGCTTGCGATCCGGCATGGTGGAGATGAACAGCCAGCCGCGCGGCGCCGGCTCTCCCTTCGGAGGCGTTCGCCATTCGGGCGGAGGCCGCGAAGGCGGTACATGGGGGCTCGAGGAATACCTGATCGTCAAGTCGGTTTCGGGCTAGGGATGAGTGATGCTCATCCAAAGCGTGATTTCGGAAGCGACGAGGAAAAACATCTTGCTTCGCTCTGATGCGTAAACTCGCTGCTTTGCAGGCTCTGGCCTCCCGCAGGCATTCCTCGATCGTCGGCATCACTCCAACGGCGCGGCCGATGTATCTGCGCTTCGCTTTCGTTGAGACCGGTATTGTCAGTCCCGGTGAGAAGCGAGAGCGTTACGCAGGTTTTCACTGAGTATCGTCACTTCGCCGGAGAAATCGGCGAGCGCGTAGTCGATCAAGGCGAGGTCAATCTCAGCGCTGTGCTGGCTGGTATACCCCTCGGAATCGTCCGGTGCGCCCGGGTACTTGCCCTGTGGGTGGCGGTAGAGATCAATGCCGGCGATGACGATTCGTTTCGGTCGGAGGGCTACGGAAAGCGCGATCATGAGAGCGCCGTTGGTCGGGATCTGCGGTCCTGAAAGGTCTGCCAGGATCGGGTTGAAGCGGCTGAGGAATACATAGCCGGAATTCGGCAAATGGCCTCGCTCCGCGTGGTCTCGAAGAATTGGTTGGCCGATTTCGAGTGTCGGAAAGACGACGACAGGCTGTTTCGCGAGTGCAACAAGATCCGGATCACCGGTCAGCACCAGATCGGGTTTGTTCAGCCAGTCGCGTTCGGACCAAATCCAGTTCACGCGGAACAGGATCGGGTCTTCGAAATTGGCAAGGCGCGGGTCTTCCGATGATGGGCCGTTGCCGAGGCAAAGAATGGTGTCACGTCGAGGCAGTCTCTGTGCCAGGCCGTCGAGCGTCTCGATCCTCATGCCTTCAAAGGGCATGGCAGACCCGTCCAGGCGTTGGCGCATGTTGCTTTTCCTGCTCCATATCGCCCGTTCGTCGCGCGCGAAAAACAAAATCGTCTGGGCGCCATGCATCCGCAGCCCCGGCTCATAAAGTAGCCCGTGAAAAGCCTAGCGACAATCTTTGAATGATTGCTGACAATCATTGTTAACATTAGGTATGTGTGCTTAGATATGGCTGACGCCCTCTACGCACGCGGCGGGCAGACGCCGACGTTTCCTCACCCTTTTTCATTCAGCCGGAGACCGCCTTGAAAAGACTCCTACACATGCAGCAGGACGACCAGGTCGCCATCGCGATAGACGGTCTCGATATTGGAGACCCGCTGGACGGATTCGGACTCGTCGCCATCGAAGCGGCGCCGGCAGGGCACAAGATCGCCATCGCCCCGATCAAGGCGGGTGAGGAGGTTCGCCGGATGGGGCTGGTCATCGGGCGCGCGCGTTTGGACATACTACCCGGCTGCTGGGTGCACGAACACAATCTTGGTTACGAACCGTCCCACGCCGCGCTGGAAATTGGCGCACGCCTGCGAAACACGCGGTTTGTCGATGCCGACCGCGTGCCGGTCTTCCTGGGATATCGCCGCTCCAACGGGAAGGTCGGGACCCGCAATTACATCGGGGTCATCGCCTCGGTGAACTGCTCCAGCCTGGTCTCGAAGAAGATAGCGGAGCACTTCAGCATGCCGGGAGCGCTGGACCCTTTTCCCGGCGTCGATGGCGTCGTGCCGCTCACCCACAAATCCGGCTGCAGTGTCTCCGACGGCTCGACCAGCATGGACATGCTGCGTCGCACGATTGGTGGCTATATGCGCCACCCGAACTTCGCCGGTATCCTGCTGGTAGGGCTTGGATGCGAAGACAATCAGATCAGCGCCTTGCTCAAGGATCAGCACGTCGAGCCGGGGCCCATGCTGCGCACGATTTCCATCCAGGATGCCGGCGGAACCCGCGCGGCGATCTCGGCGGGTGTCGCCGATGTCGAGGAAATGCTGGTCGAGGCGGCGAGGGCCGAACGCGAACCGATCCCGGCATCCGAGCTGGTCGTCGGCCTGCAATGTGGCGGGTCGGACGGCATGTCGGGCCTGACGGCCAATCCGGCCCTTGGCGCGGCCGTCGATCGCCTTGTCGCATGCGGGGGCACCGCGATTCTTGCCGAGACGCCCGAGATACACGGCGCCGAAAATCTGTTGCTCGAACGCGCCGTCAGCCATGAGGTTGGGGAGCGGCTGATCGCGTTGATCGATTGGTGGCAGGACTATACCAGGCGCGAGCCGCAAGGCTTCGACGGCAACGCATCGCCCGGCAACAGGGAAGGCGGATTGACGACGATCCTGGAAAAGTCGCTGGGAGCGGTGGCCAAGGGTGGGACAACCAATCTTGTGGATGTGATCCACTATGCGGAGCCGGCAGAAAAGAAGGGGCTTATCTTCATGGACTCGCCCGGTTTCGATCCCATTTCCGCGACCGGGCAGGTGGCGTCAGGCGCGAACCTCATCATGTTCACGACAGGCAGGGGATCATGCTTCGGCTGCCGCCCGACGCCGTCCGTCAAGCTCGCATCCAATACGCCGATGTTCGATCGGATGCGGGAGGACATGGATTTCAATTGCGGTACGCTTCTCGATGGCGAGGAAAGCCTCGAGGAGATGGGAGAGCGGATCTTCCAACTGATGCTCGAAAGCGCCTCCGGCAAAGCCACGCGCAGCGAAGACCTCGGATACGGCGACGACGAGTTCGCTCCCTGGCATATCAATGCATGGCTATAGGGCGGACCGCGAGGAATGCCTGTTTCGAATGCCGTCAAATCGATCGACAAAATACTGAATACGGAGACTGAAACATGCCGATGATACGTGTGGAACTTCTGTCCGGGCGCACCGTCGAGCAAAAGCGCGACTTCGCTCAAGCGGTCACAAGGGCGGCTTCGGAAATTCTGGGCTGCGGCGCCGCTGCGGTTGCCGTGGTCTTCGACGACATTGCGCCCGAAAACTGGGCGAATGGCGGCCGGCTGGAATCGGACAAAGTGTCCGACGAGGCCTGATGCCGTCGCGCGTTTTAGGGAATGCCGGCGGGGCGAGTTGCCCGCGCCGGTAGGTCTACCCGTCGGAACCGCTTCGGAGTTACCGGTAGTTCGCCAGGTCCGCTACGGTCTTTTCGATCACGGCCGTGACGCGGGCGAGTTCCTCGCCCTCGATTTCCAGGCGCGGTGGGCGTACGCCGGCTGGCGCGCCGTAAACGATGTTCTCGGCCAGCTTGATGTATTGCACCAGCTTGACGTCGGTATCGAGGTGGAAGGCGGGAGTCATCAGCCTGTAGAGGGGACGTACGGCGTCGAACTTTCCGTCGCGGCCGCCATTGAAGATTTCGACGCACTCCTTGGGCCAGGCATTCGTCATGCCCGATACCCAGCCGGTCACGCCAAGCGCCAGGCTTTCGAGAATGAGATCGTCGACCCCGCAAAAGACCGAAAAACGGTCCCCGAACGCATTGTAGAGGTCCGTTACGCGCCGGATGTCGCCGGTTTCTTCCTTGATGCAGGTAATCGTATCGACCGCGCTCAGGCCTTCCAGCGTCGGAACGTCCACATCGACCTTGTAGGCGATCGGGTTGTTGTAGATCATGATCGGAAGGCTGCTTGCCGCAGCGATGGCCTCGTACCACGCGATGGTTTCGCGCCTGTCTGTCTTGTAAGCCAGGCTCGGGAAGACCATCAGCCCCTTGAGGCCGCGCCGCTCCGCGTTCTTCGCCATGAAGGTCGCATCCGCGGTGGAAATCGCGGCCAGTCCGGAGAGCAGCGGCACGCGTCCGGCGACGACGGAGACCGACAGGTCGAGCACTTCATCGCGCTCCTTCTGGCTCAGCGAGGCGTTCTCGCCGAGCATCGGCAACACGATCATGCCGGAGACGCCGTTCTCGATCAGCCGTTCTATGCTGTGCGCCATTGCGTCGGGATCGAAACTGCCATCGGCTTTCAGTTTCGTGGTCACTGCGGGGAATACGCCGGTCCAGGCCATGGTTGTTTCCTTGTTGTGGGAGTGCTCTCGGCCTGCGGCCGCGCTGCTAATTGCGGTAATCGGGCTCCAGGCGATCGAGCTGGCGCTGGATGCTGGCGAGGTGAAGACCGGCGCCCGCCGCCGCTTCGCTCATGATCTGCTCGCCTGTCTTGCGGACCAGATCGTGGTCGATCGGAATCAGCTTCTTGCCGGTGGACATGGCCAGAACCTGCACTTCGCAGGCGCGCTCGAGATAGTAGAGATCGTCCCAGGCTTCCGCGATGCTGTTCGCCAGGACCATGACGCCGTGGTGGCGCATGAAGACGATATCGGCGTCACCAACGGCGTTGGCGATGCGCGCGCCTTCGGTATTGTCGAGTGCAAGGCCGTTGTAATCGTCGTCTACGACTACGCGGTTGTAGAAGCGCGCGGCGGTCTGGCCGGCATAGTTCAGCGGTTCCGCGTCGATCATGGCAAGCGCGGTCGCATATGGCATATGCGTATGGAACGCGACGCGCGCGCTCGGCTTGAGTTTGTGAAGTTGCGCGTGGATGTGGAAAGCCGTCGGTTCCGGAACGCCGTCGCCGGACACCACATTGCCCTCGAAATCGCAGATCAGAAGGTTCGACGCGCTGACTTCCGAAAAGGCGTAGCCATACGGGTTGACCAGAAAGAGCTCGTTATAGCCGGGCACCACTGCCGAGAAATGGTTGCAGATGCCTTCATGCATTCCAAGGCGCGCCGCCATCCTGAAGCAGGCGGCCAGTTCACGGCGTGCGTTTTGGATCTCGGCCGTGTCGAGTTTCGGCGCATTGTCCGGCATTGCGTTATCCTCGCGTTCTGTGTGGGTCTCGAACGTGCCCGCTCAGGCGATCCTGATCGGCGTCACGTTGCTTGTTGAAGCCTCGTCGTCTGACGTTCGCACCAGCCTGGCGGCGGATTGCTGCCAGACCCGGTAGGCGCTCAGCATTTGCGACCGCTGTACGGCGGGGGGCTGCGACATTGGCGGCATGACCCGCAGCCAGTTCGGGTCGTTCATCGTGTCGGCGATGATCGCTTTGGCCGAGGGTATGAAAGCGAAGCGCGACAGGATCGCATCGGCGTTGCGCAGCGATTCGATCATCGGCCGCCCTTCATAGCTGTTTCGGGTATCGACGAGGGCGCGCATGAAGCCGGGCATGATATTGGCGAGGCCGCATATGGTGCCTGCGATACCTATCGGGTTCAGTTCCGGCAGGTCGACTTCGTTGCCTGTATAGATCTCCATCTCGGCGAAGGAGAGGATGTACTGCCGGGTCAGGTCAGCGTCACCGCCGCTATCCTTCAGGCCGGCCACGATACCGGGGTATTTTTCGGTCAGGCGGCGCACGACCCGCAGAGAAATGGTGACGCCGGAAATATCCGGGAAGTTATAAAGCAGAAGGCGCAGATCGTCGCGTCCGGTCCGCTCTATGAACTGGCGATAGAACTCGAACACACCGTCGTCGGAAATCCCGCCGCGAAACATGCAGGGCGTCATTAGCAGGCAGCCATGTACGCCGTGCCCGGTCGCGTGGCGGGCGAGCGTCAACGCATCCTCGAAGGCAAGCGCGCTGACCGAGACGGTGATGCGTTCGGGCGCTATGCCGGCCGAGACGAGGGCATCCAGCGTCGCCATCCGGTCACGAACCGAAAACTCCGGACCTTCTCCCGTCGTTCCGAATACGGTGATGCCGTCAACGCCCTCGCCCAGCAGGTGGCGCGCGAAGGCGATCAGGCGTTCCGAATCCGGACGCAGGGCCGGTGTGACCGGCGTCGCGATCGCAGTCGAGAGGTATCTGGATGACGGCAGAAATGACATCGCGCGGGTGTGTGCTCCAACAATGTTCGTGGTGCGGGCAAGTGACAGGATTAATCGATAATTGTCAACATTCTTCTTGACGGCAATCTGCGGTCGGGCGATTGTGTTGGCGAAGACAGGCGCGGACGGCCAGCGGCTATCGCCGGAGGGGACATGTCGCGCCATATCGGCGCCGGAGCTTTCCTGGAATGCCGCACTTCATCCGACGGTGGTATCTCGCCGGATCGGGCCGACCGGAATACAGGAGTTACGTTTTGCAGGCTATGAAGGAACTGGTCAAAGGTTCTGACCGCTATCGTCATTTCATCGATGGCGAGTGGGTCGATTCCACCGTCAAGGAATGGATCGAGGTAGAGAACCCGGCCACCGAGGAGATCATCGCTTCCGTACCGCGGGGCAGCGCGGCCGATGCCGATCGCGCGCTGACGGCCGCGTGGAACGCGCAACCCGACTGGGAAGCCTTGCCGCCGATCGAGCGCGCGGAGCTGCTCAAGCGCCTTGCCCGCCTCATTCTCCAGAGCCGCGAGAGACTGGCGCAGATCGTGATTGCGGAGCAGGGAAAGCCGCTTGCGGAAGCACGCGGCGAGATCGAGGGCGCGGCCCTATACCTGACATATGCCGCCGAGGAAGCGCGCCGCGTTACCGGCGACATCATACCGTCGGACAATCCCAACGAGCAGATCTGGATCCAGAAGGTCGCCCACGGCGTGGTGGTCGCGCTGACCGCATGGAACTATCCGGCGGCGCTGATGTGCCGCAAGATCGGCCCGGCGCTGCTGGCCGGCAACACGGTGGTGGTCAAGTCGCATGAGGGCACGCCGATTTCGAGTTTCGAGATCGCGCAACTGGCGCTGGAGGCCGGCTTTCCCGCGGGCGTGATCAATGTTGTGTCCGGCTTCGGCGAAGAGATCGGCCAGTCGCTCGTGGCGCATCCCTATACGCGTCTCGTAACGCTGACGGGAAGCGTACGCGCGGGCAAGGCGATCTTCCGGGCCGCCGCTGACGATCTCAAGATCCTGCGGCTCGAGCTCGGCGGAAAGGCCCCATTCGTCGTCGCGGAGGATGCGGATATCGCGTCGGCGGTGAACGCCGCGGTGCTCTCGCGTTTCGAGAATTGCGGCCAGATCTGCATCTGCAACGAGCGCATGTATGTCCACGATAAGATAGCCGACGAGTTCACCGAGCGATTCATCGAGGCGGTGGAGGCGCTCAAGGTCGGCGATCCGCGCCAACTGGTCGATGTCGGCCCGAAGTTCAGCCGCGGCGAACTGGAAAAGGTCGAGGCGATGGTGGCCGCCGCCACCGATGCGGGCGCGGAACTCCTGACCGGCGGCAAGCGGATGGACGGAAGCGAGTTCTCGAAGGGCCACTGGTTCCAGCCCACCGTCATGAGTGTCGACAACAACGCCATGGAAATCATGCAGAACGAAGTGTTCGGACCGGTAGTGCCGATCATGCGGGTCGCCGATTTCGACGAAGCGATGCGTTTGGCCAATGAAAGCCGTTACGGCCTTTCGGCCTATGTCTTCACGAAGGACATGCGCCGCATCATGCGGCTCACGCGCGAGCTGAAATTCGGGGAGATCTACGTCAACAAGCCCGGGGGCGATGTCGTGCAGGCGCACCATGCCGGCATGCGGGACAGCGGCCTGGGTGGCGAAGACGGCAAATACGGTCTCGAAGGGTATTTCCAGAAGAAGACGATGTATCTCAACTTCAACTAGAACGAAAAAACCGGCCGGGAGCTTCCGGCCGGTTGTTCTTGCAGCGGGCTTCCGGTTTCAGCCCGGCTGCGACGCGTAAGAGGTATAAGCCGAATAGGCGAGCCAGCCGCAATCGACTGGCAGTACGACGCCTGTGATGGCCGATGCGGCGTCCGAGCACAGAAAGAACACGGCCTCGGCGACATCCGAGGGTTCGACGAGCCGCTTGATGGCCGACTTGTCGAGGATGGCCTGCGGATCGCGCACGCCTTCGTCGATGCGTGCCTTCATCGCCGGTGTCAGCGTATAGCCTGGCGCGACCGCGTTGACGCGGACGCCGGATGGCCCGAAGTCCGCGGCCATCGTCTCTGTCATGGATTTCAGGGCGACCTTTGCCGGCGCATAGGCGGGCTGCGGCGACGGTCGATAGGTCGTCAGCGAGCACATGTTGATGATGCTGCCGGAACCGGCCGCGGTCATCCGTCGGCCGAAAGCCTGGTTGATCAGAAGCGTGCCGCGGACATTGATACGCCAGACGGCGTCGAATTCGTCCACCGGCATATCGTTGAAACGGATGCCGTTCTGGAGAATGCCGCCTGAATTGACCACCGCATCCACGGATCCGCATTCGTCATCTGTGCGTTCGGCGAATGCCGCCACGCTCGTTTCGTCGGCCAGGTCGAGCGGAATGACGTGGACAGCAGCCGCGCCGGCTTCACGGGCGGCCTCCGCGACAATCCCGGCGCGCTCGACGTTGATGTCTCCGATCACCACGGTCCATCCGGCGGCAGCGAACCGCATGACGGTCGCTTCGCCGATCCCGCTCGCGCCGCCGGTGACGACGACGGTCTTGTTTCCGCTCATTGAACGCTCTCCTTTTTCATGTCGCGTGCTGCGCGTATTTTCGCCCGGTTCTCGTGCGTTTCCGGCTCGTCTATCGAACCGTCTGCGGCAAAACAGACGCCATGAAAGCGCGTGGCGTAGTCGCGGGTGATCTTCTCTTCCCTTATGTCGAAGGCGATCGCGTCCGGCGAGCGGTCAAGCGGGTCACCATTGCCGCCGCCGCCGGCCTGTTCATGCCGGATGACCGTGTCCTTGTCGACGATGCGCGTCAGCTTGCCCGGCAAGTCGGCGTTCTCGCGGTCCGGAATCAATATGTTGCGCGACAGGCTGCCGGGCAGCCCGCCGGCGATACCGTAGGGCGGGGTGGCGATGCGGTCGGCGCGAACCTGCAGCATCGTGTCATCGACGAGGATACGGTAGGTCCGGGTCAGGCCGAGCCCGCCGCGGAAGCGCCCCGCGCCGCATGAATCCGGACGCAGGGAATATTCCTCCATGCGCAACGGATAACGCTTCTCAAGGGTCTCGATGGGCAGGTTGGACATGTTCTGCGCCGGATTGGTGATCGCTTCTACCCCGTCCTTGTCGGCCCGGCCGCCCCATGCGCCGTTGATCATGTCCACGAGAACGAAGGGTTCGCCTGTCTCCTTGTCGTAGCCGCCCATGGAAAGAACCGTGTTGCCGCCTTCCCCCGCGGCCATCAGGCGGGCAGGGGAGATCTTCGACAATGCGCCGAGAACCGTGTCCACGACCCTGTATCCGGTCAATGCGCGGGCGGCGACCGGCGCAGGCATGTCGGGCTTGAGGATGGAATGATCCGGCGCCTTGACGGTAATGGCGCGATAGACACCGGCATTGTTCGGAACGTCGCGCTCCAATGCGCAGCGCACCGCGAGATAGGATGCCGACTTCGTGAAGGAGAAGGTGGCGTTGATCGCGCCGCGGACCTGGGACGACGAGCCCGCGAAATCGATCTCGAGAGAATCGCCTGCCACAGTGATTGCGCAGCGAATGGGAATGGGCTCGGTGGTGAAGCCGTCGCCGTCTATGGCGTCCTCGAAGGTGTAGGTCCCGTCCGGCCAGGCCGCGATGGATTTGCGCGTCAACACCTCGCCATAGTCGAGAAGCGCCTCGAAATACGACCTGAGCCCGGTTTCGCCGTAGCGCTCGATGAGGCGAATGAGTTCGCGTTCGCCGGTGCGGCATGTGGCATATTGGGCGTCGAGGTCGCCGAGCACCAGGGCCGGCAGGCGAACATTGGTACGCAGCAGTTCCAGCAACGTCTCGTTGGGCTTTCCCGCATCGTAGAGTCGCATCGGCGGTATGCGGACGCCTTCCTGATAGATCTCGGTAGAGTCGGCGGCATTGGACCCGGGTACGCGTCCGCCCACGTCGCAGTGATGGGCGACGACGACGGAAAAGCCCTGCAGCCGGCCTTCGAAGAAGATCGGCTTGACCATGAAGATATCTGGCAGGTGCATGCCGCCGGCATAGGGATCGTTAAGAACGTAGACATCGCCCTCTTTTGCAGTCTCGCCGAACTTCCCGACGATGACTTCCATCGCGTCCGGCACCGCGCCGAGATGCAGGGCAACGGTCTTGGCCTGGCTGAGGATCTGGCCCTTGCTGTCGCAAAGCGTCGCGGAATAGTCGAGCACGTCGCGCACGATAGGCGAGCGTGCGGTACGCATGACCGTGCCGGCCATCTCGTCCACGATCGCATCGAGCGCCGACTTGATGACGGCGAATGTGACCGGATCGGGCGTGAAGCCGTCGGCCTGGGGCGTTTGGGAAGTGTCAGTCACGGAAGGTCACCACGAGATTGCCGTAAGGGTCGGGTTCCGCCGTGGCATCGGGCGGAATCGTAAAGGTCGTATCCGCGCTTTCGAAGATCGCCGGCCCCTCGACGAGAGCCGTCACCGTGTGGCGGTCGTAGACCGGCGTGAGGACCGGCGCGGCGTCGGCCTCGAAATGGACGGCGCGCCGCGACACAGGTTCCGGCGCGGTTCCGCCGGGCTTTTCCGGCATGCGCTCGCCCGTGCCGGGCAGTGGCCAGAAAGCGCGCATGCGCAGGTTGACGCTTTCGACGCCGTCCGACGACACGTAGCCGAAGGTGTCTTCGTACATGGCAAGGAAGCGGGCCGTCAGATCCTCGACCGACAGGTCGTCGGAGAACGGATCGACCGGCACCTGAAGTTCGGAATCCTGACCGGCGAAACGCATGTCGAGTTCGAAGTCGAAATGGATCGCGTCGGCATCGAACCCTTCCTGCCGCAATTCCTCTTCGGCCTGCGCTGAGAGCGACCGGGCCGTTTCGCGAAGCCCGGCCAGGTCTATCGCGCCGGGTTCGCATGCGAAGGAGCGAATGAAGAAATATTCGACAGCCGCCTCGAGCATGCCGGACGCCGTGAACACGCCGGGTTCCGGCGGGAGCACGACCTTTCGGATGCCGACGCTTCTGGCCAGATCGCAGGAATGGTTGGGGCCGGCGCCGCCAAAGGCGAAAAGAACGAAGTCGCGCGGATCCTGCCCACGCTCCACGGTCACGGCCCTGATCGCGCGCGACATGTTCGAATTGGCGATTGCCCGCATGCCAAGCGCCGCCTGGATCACGGTCAGACCGGCGGGTTTCGCGACATGTTCCTCGATCGCGGCGGCCGCGAGTTCGGGTGACAGCGCCATGCTTCCGCCGGCCAGCCTGTCAGGCAGGTAGCCCAGCACGAGGTTGGCGTCGGTGAGTGTGGGGCGGTCGCCGCCCGCGCCGTAGCAGGCCGGTCCGGGGCTGGCGCCGGCCGACACCGGCCCGACGTGAATCAGGCCGCCATCATCCACATGCGCGATGGATCCCGCGCCGTTGCCGATTTCGGCGACATCGACCGTGGGAACGCGCATGAGATAGCCGCCCGCCTTGATGAATCGGCTTGGCGTGGAGATACCGTCTCGAAACTCGTACTCGGTCGTGCGTGTCAGTTCGCCGTCCTTGATGAGCGATGCCGAGGCGGTGGTGCCGCCCATGTCGAAGGCGACGAGATTCGCGATGTCCGAGAGCCGTCCGACATGGCCGGCGCCGGCCACACCCGCGGCCCGGCCGGACGAAATGAACATGACGGGCTTTTTCTGGGCGACATGTACCGGGGCCAACCCGCCGTTCGAATTGCTGATGAACAAGGGGGCGGTCACGCCGCCTTTCCGCAGGCCTTCCTGAAGCGCGATCAGATAGTCTCGCATGACCGGCAGCACATAGGCATTCACGGCGGTCGTGGAGGTGCGTTCATACTCGCGCTGTTCGGGAAGGATGGAGACCGAGGTGGTCACCGGCAGATCCGGCACCGCCGCGCGGATGATTTCCTCGGCCCGCAACTCATGCTCCGGATTGCAGTATGAGTTGAGAAAGCACAGCGCCAGCGTATCAAGCCGCGCCTGCGCGAACTCGTGGCACAGCGCCTCCAGTTCCTGTTCGGCGAGGGCTGTCACGACCTGCCCGTCCGCCGCGATCCGTTCGGTCACCTCGAAGCGCAAATGGCGCGGGACCAGGGGCACGGGTTTGTCCCAGGTCAGGTCGAACATGTCCGGCGTGCGCAGCCGGCCGATCTCCAGCACATCGCGGAATCCCCGCGTCGTCAGCAAGCCGATGCGACCCCCACGCTTCTGGAGAATGGCGTTGGAGCCGACCGTGGTGCCATGCAGAACGGCCGTAATGTCGCCCGGCTTCAATTCGGCGGCGTCCAGAAGCGCGGAAACGCCCGACAAGACTGCCGCCTCCGGGTGATCCGGTGTCGATGCGACCTTCTTGGCAAGACGTCGCCCGTCATCGGCGACAAGGACAAGGTCGGTGAACGTGCCGCCGATATCGACACCTATTCGCGCAGTGGCTGCCATGTCTCTCACTTCATTGAAACGTGATAGTTTATTGTCAGCAATCTTCTATCTTGTCAATCGAAGTGCAATTTCAGCCGACCTATGTCAATCTATAATCAATTGTTGACAATTGACTGAATGTGTCTTCTCATTGTCATGCCGGCTCCGATCAGCGGATGCCGGACGGTGCAATAAAGGGGATGCAGCCATGCCGAACCGCGGTCGACCGGAGAAGCCGGTAGGACAGTTCGGAAATGCATGCCGATTGCGCGGACCGGGGCTGAGGTCTCTCTTTGGTATCGCGAGCATGTGTCGTATGAACGATGCGCTTGCTTGCAATCACCAGAAAGGAGAGGCGCAAGAATGGTAGCTCTCGAAAGTCTAAAAACCCAGGACAGGCTTCTGGACCGCCAGGCGGCCAGCAGTATCCGCCGACAGATCGTCAGCGGCATGATGCCCCCCGGTCATCGTCTTCTGGAGACGGAATTGGCGCGGAACCTCGAAGTCAGCCGCGGCACGATCCGTTCCGCGCTGATGCAGCTGACCTCGGAGGGCCTTGTCTGCCAGGTAGCCTTCACGAAATGGGAAGTTGCGCCCGCATCGGTCCATGAAGCGTGGGAGCTCTACACGCTGCGCGCCGTACTGGAAGGTCTTGGCGCGCGTCTTGCTGCTGAACGCGCCACACCGGCGAGTCGTACCCAACTCGCGAAAGCCTTCAGCGAACTCGAGAAGGCCGCAAAAGCGGGAAACCGCGAGGCGATCGTCGATGCGGATTTCAATCTGCACCGGACCGTCATCGGTATGTCCGGCCATGGAAGGCTGATCCAGCAGCATGAGCGACTGATCCAGCAGGTCCGTTTCCAGATGACCCATATCGGGCTGACGGCGCGCGACTACCATCATCTTCTGGAGGACCATCGCGCTTTGAAGGATGCCGTCGCGAGCGGCGATGCCGACAAGGCCGAGCAACTCGCGCGAACCCATAACAGCGCCGAAGTGGAGCGCCTGCTTGCCGAGTCGGTCAAGGAGAAATCCGCAGCAGCAGGCCGGGATAGTCCCGGTTAGTTTCAACCAAGGGAGAATACGGTGAAACATAGCAAGCACAGCAAGACCAACATTTCACGCAGAACGCTTCTCGCCGCATCGGGCGCGGCCCTCGCGGCGCCGGCCTTCCTGTCGGGATCGGCCTTCGCTCAGGACAAGAAGGTGATCAGGATCTCGACGCCCAGCCCTGAGGCGGAGTGGCAGGCCAAAGGTCTGATGAAATTCAAGGAAATGGTCGAGGCGAATGCGCCGACACTGGGCGTGGAAATCCATCTCAACGCCACTCTTTTCGATCAGGGCACCGAAATTCCCGCCATGCAACGCGGCAACCTCGAAGTCGGCATGATCTCGCCGCAGGATATCGCCGGTTACATCCCCGAATACTCCATCTTCACGGCCGGCTATCTGCTTCGCGATGCCGAGCACATGCACAAGGTCTTCGACGACAGCGACGTCGCATCGGAATATCGCGGCCGCGTGTCCAGTGAAATGGATGTCACGATCCTCAGCTCTCAGTATCTCGGCACGCGCCATGTCATCCTGCGCAAGGAGAAGGACGTGCAGACGCCCGCGGATCTCGCCGGCCTCAAGCTGCGCGTTCCGGGCTCCGACACCTGGCAGTTCCTCGGCAAGGCGCTTGGCGCAAACCCGACGCCGATCGCCTTCGACGAGGTCTATCTTGCCCTCTCCACCGGCACGGTCGACGGCCTGGAAAACCCGATCAGCGACATGATCGCCGCCAAATTCTATGAAGTCAGCGAACAGCTCGTGCTGACCGGCCACATGGTCGCGCCGCTCTTCTTCGCCATGTCCAATTCGTTCTGGAACGAACTGAGCGATGACGAAAAGGCCGTGGTCAGCGATGCGGCCAAGTCCCAGGCGGTCTTCGTCGACGAGGGTACGCTTGCCACGGAAGCGGACGGAACGAGCCTGCTCGAATCGAACGGGCTGAAAGTGACGACGCCGGACCTGGATGCATTCCGGAGCCATGTTCAGGGCGTTTATCTCGAAAGCGATTACGCCAAGGAGTGGCCGGAAGGCCTGCTTGAGCGGATCAACGCTCTCTAAGTCACCGACACTCGGGGAAACTCGGACAAGCCGCGGCCAAGGATGGCTGCGGCTTCACCTTCGCAATGGAGCAGGCTGAGTGGTAAAGACGGTCTGGGCACTGATATCCAAGCTGTGCGAGATATTCTGCGTTCTGGGGTTTGCCGCCCTTTTCATCGTTTTCGTGTTGCAGGTTTTCTTCCGCTACGTGCTGAACGATCCGCTGTCGTGGACACAGGAAGTTGCGGGCATTCTGTATGTCTGGATCGTCTGCGTCGGCGCGGCGTCGATCGTCAAGGAACGCGAGCACGTCTCCTTTGATCTCTTGTACCACGCGGCGCGTCCGGCCGTGCGACGGGTTCTCGCCCTGGTGGGGACGGGATTGATCCTCGTTGTTCTGCTCCTCTCGCTCTACGGAAACTACGACTACATCGTTTTCACCGGACGTCAGTCATCGCCGACGCTGCGATTGCCCATGACGGTCGTGTTCAGCGCGTTTGGTGTTTTCCTGGTGCTGCTGATCCTCAATTCCGCTTTCCGGATGATCCGCCTCGCACGTGAAACCTGGGACAAGGAGCCCTGAGATGAGCGTCGCCGCCGCATTCATGCTGCTCCTCTTCGTGGTCGCCGGTGCGATCGGCATGCCGATCGGCTTTGCCATGATCGTCAGCGGATTCGCCTATCTTCTGGTCACAGGCAAGGACATCGGGCTGGTAGCCGCCCAGGGGATAAACGGCCTGTTTTCCTCGTTCATCCTTCTTGCCGTTCCGCTGTTCATATTCGCGGCCGAAGTCATGACCGTATCGAGCATCTCCACGCGATTGCTCAATTTCGTCGTGCTGATCGTCGGCCGGGTGCGCGGCGGGCTGGCCTATGTGAACATCATCGTCAGCATCATCTTTGCCGGCATGAGCGGCAGCGCGCTCGCCGACGCAGCGGGGCCCGGAAAGCTGATGATCGACATGATGACCCGCGACAACCGCTATCCGCGGGCCTTCGCCGGTGCGCTGACGGCGGCATCGGCCACGATCGGTCCTATCATTCCGCCTTCCATTCCGATGGTGATCTACGGCGCAATTTCGGGGACTTCGATCGGAGCGCTCTTTCTGGCCGGTATCGTACCGGGCCTGCTAATGGGTTTGGTGCTTGCCGTGCAGTCCTTCTTCGTTGCGCGGCGCAAGAACTTCCCTGTCGAGGAGAGTTTCACGTTTTCCGAGGCGCGGGTGACCTCTATCCGGGCCGTGCCTCCTCTGATGCTGCCGGTTATCCTGTTGGGTGGCATCTATTCGGGCGCAGTGACGCCGACCGAGGCGGCCGCGGTGGCAGCGCTTTATGCCATCATTCTCGCGTTCGTGTTCCGGGACATGACGTTTTCCACCATGTGGCAGACACTGCTGGCTTCGGCGCGAGGCACCGCCATTGTCGCGATCACCGTCGTGGGCGCACTTTTCTTCAATTATGTCGTCGCCGGTGAGCGCATTCCCGGAATGGTGGCCGAATGGATCGCCTCCATGTCGCTGTCTCCGATGGCGTTCCTGCTGGTGACAGCGCTCCTGTTCCTGCTGCTCGGCGCGGTGTTCGATACACTGCTGATGCTGTTGGTCATGGTGCCGATCCTGTTGCCTTCGGTCCATGCTTTGGGAATCGACCCGGTGCATTTCGGGGTCGTCGTGATCGTTAACATGATGATTGGCCTGATCACGCCGCCCTATGGGGAACTGCTGTTCCTGATCAGCGGCGTGTCCAAGATCCCGCTTGCCGAAATAATCAGGGAAATATGGGGCTTTATCGTCACCCTTCTGGTGGCGCTGTTGCTGATCATCCTGTTTCCGGATCTGGTGCTGTTCATTCCGAGGGCTGCTGGCTACTAGCGTGTGGGCAAACGAATACGCGACCAGAGCGTATTCACGCTAAACCAATTGTTTCGCATCCTCGACCGGTGGATGCGAATGATATTCGCCTTTCGCGCGACGCTTCGAGGCCCCAAAGGCGACGCGCCAATACCGCCTATCCGGAGCGTGTCTGCAATGCGGCGATTTCGCGGACGCGCTCGGCATTGTCGGTCGCGACCGTGCCGTCGGCATTCCAGAGGCTGTTTTCGAATCCCACCCGCGCTTTCCCGCCGGCGGCAAAGGCGGCGGCCAGCGATGCCGTCTCGTTGCGGCCAAAGGCGCAGGCCGCCCAGTCGGCGGAAAGGTCCGCCGCGCGAAGCGCGTCGATGAACGGTTGGAGATCGCGCGGATCGCTTTCCTGATCCTTCGCATAGCGGCCGAGGACGAAGAGCAGCTGCAGGTTTTCGGCTGGCACGACGCCTTGCCCGACCAGGCCGGCGAGCCGGTCCAGTTCGTCGGGTCCGTAGACAATGTGCTGAACGGCGATCTGCGCTTCATGCGCCCAGGCGTAGAAACGGGCGGCCTCGCCGGTATCCGCATCGGGGATCATTTCGCGCAGGGCGACGGAGACCATGTCCGGCATCACGGCGCGCACGACCGCGCGCTGTTCTTCCGGTGTGTAGCGGCCGACCGCTTCGGTGGTGATCTGGACCGCCATTTCCGGAACCGACCGCGCCAGTTCCGTCACGAGTTCCCTGTAGAGACCGGCGTCGAGAACATGGTGCTGGCCGCCATTGCGAACATGGGCGTGGATGCCGCCTGCTCCTGCCGCGAAACAGGCCTTCGCCGTCTCGATGATCTGGGGAATCTTGACCGGCAGGGCCGGGTGGTCGGCGGTGGTGCGCCGTGCGCCGTTGGGCGCGACCATGATGCGCGGCAGCGGTTGGATGCCCATCGTCAGAATACCGCGCGGATGGCGGTATCGAGCTTGCCCACGACCTCGTCGATCTGCGCATCCTCGATGATGAAGGGCGGCGCGAGAAGAACGTGATCGCCCTTCGCCCCGTCGATCGTGCCGCTCATCGGGTAGCAGATCAGTCCGGCCTCGAAGGCGTGTTTCTTGAGGGCCTTCGCGATGCCGCGTTTCGGATCGAAAGGCGCCTTGGTCTCACGGTCCTCGACGAACTCGAGCCCGAGGAAGAGACCGCGTCCCCTTATGTCGCCGACATTGGGATGTTGCCCGAAGGCGTTGTGCAACTCCGACGTCAGGCGGGTGCCCTGGTCGCGTACTTTCGAAAGGAGATCGCGGCCGAGTATCGCCTTGATCACCGCGCGCGACGCCGAGGTCGCGACGGGATGGCCCATATAGGTGTGGCCGTGCTGGAAGAAGCCGGAGCCGGCGGCGATCGCATCGTATATTTTCGCCGTGCACAGCATCGCGCCGATCGGCTGGTAGCCCGCGCCGAGCCCCTTGGCGATCGTGACGATATCCGGTGCAATCCCCTCCTGTTCGCAGGCAAACAGCGTCCCCGTGCGGCCCATGCCGCACATGACTTCGTCGAGGATCAGGAGGATGCCGTATCGGTCGCAGATTTCGCGGATACGCTTGAAATAGCCCTCGACCGGCGGAACCGCGCCGGCCGTCGCGCCGACAACCGGTTCCGCGATGAAGGCGAGCACGGATTCCGGCCCGAGCCGTTCGATCTCGGCTTCCAGTTCGTTGGCGACGCGCTGGCCGTAATCGAAGGCGCTCTCGCCATCCTCGCGTCCGCGATATTCGTAGCAGGGCGAGATATGCGAGGTCTCGACGAGCATCGGCGCGAATTGGCGTCGGCGCCATTCATTGCCTCCGGCGGCGAGCGCGCCGAGCGTGTTGCCGTGATAGGACTGTCTGCGCGCGATGACGCGGTAGCGGTCCTGCCCGATCTCGAGGAAATACTGCCGCGCCAGCTTGATTGCCGCCTCGACGGCCTCGGAGCCGCCGGAGACGAGGTAGACGCGGTCGATCCCTTCCGGCGCGTGTTGCACGAGAAGGTCGGCGAGATCCTCGGCCGGTTCGGAGGTGAAGAAGCCGGTATGGGCGAAGGCGATGCGATCGACCTGCTGCTTGATTGCGGCGGTGACGTCCGGGTCGGAGTGGCCGAGGCAGGAAACCGCCGCGCCGCCGGATCCGTCGAAATAGCGTTTGCCGTTCGTGTCGACGATGTAGCAGCCGTCACCCCGCGCGGCCACGGGCAGCGAACCCGCGGTCGAGCGGCCGAAAATATGCGATGTCATGTAGGCCATCCCCTGAGACCGATCCGGCGGGCCGTTCCGTCGATCAGATGCGTGCCGGCGAATGCGCCGAGATTGCGGCCGAAATGCGTGCGTGAAGACGTCATTGCCGCTTACTCGCGGACGATCATCACCGATGCCGCCGTGTGGCGCGCGACATGATCGGCGTTCGGCCCGATCAGCAGGTCGGCGAGCTCCGGCCGATGCGACGCCATGACGATCAGATCGCATCCATTCTCTTCCGCGGCGCGGACAATCTCGCGATACACCTGACCGGCGGCGACATGCTCGGTTACCTCGACGCCCGCCAGTTCGCGCCCGACCAGATCGGAGAGCTTTTCGGCGGCCTGGCGCGCCATCGTCGTTTCGTAGTCGTCGGGGAAATACTGCGCCACCATCGCATCGCGAATGTCCTGGACGACGGTGATGACGTGCAGTTTGGCGCCGAATGTTTCGGCCATCTTCACTGCGACGGGAATGGCCTTTTTCCATGAGCTTTCATGGGAAAGGTCGATCGGCAACATGATTGCTTTGTACATCTCGGTGTTCCTTCTCTAGGCCGTCGCTTCCTGTTCCCGCTTCGGCGGCGCGGGCGCCCGCCGTCGTTGCGCCCACACGACAAGCGCCAGCAGCAGCAGGGCCGGAATGTAGATCAGGTATTTCGTCGGCGGGTTCGCCGGCTTGAGCACGCGCATGATTTCCTGATCCCAGTCGAGTCCGACTTTCTGGGCGGCGGAATCGAACGCGACATCGTCGATGATCGTCTTGCCGTCGCGATCGACCAGCGTCAGGCCGGCGGCCTCCAGACGTTCCTCGCCTGTCGCACCGTCAGGAAGCTCGAGAAGCACGACCCATTCGCGTACGTCGCCCACGGCGTCCATGCCGGATATGCGCAGCCGCAGGCTCTCGCCGGACGGCACCTCTCCGGCCGCAGCCGCGATCTCGGCAGGCGGCACCTCCTCATAGGGCGGGAAGGCCATGTCCATCCAGAAGCCGGGCCGGAAGAAGGTGAAGGCGAGCAACAGCAGCGCGGCGGTCTCCCAGATCCTGTTGCGCGCCAGGAACCAGCCCTGCGTTCCCGCCGCAAAAAGCAGCATGGCCACCGTCGCGATGATGAAGACGAATATTCCGTGGATCCAGTCGACGTCGATCAGCAGCAGGTCGGTGTTGAAAATGAACAGGAATGGCAATGCCGCCGTTCTCAACGAATAAAAGAAGGCGACGAAACCTGTCTTGATCGGGTCGCCGCCCGAAACGGCCGCCGCCGCGAAGGAGGCAAGTCCCACGGGCGGTGTCACGTCGGCCATGATGCCGAAATAGAAGACGAACAGGTGCACGGCGATCAGCGGCACCAGCAGGCCGTTTTCCTGGCCAAGCGTCACGATAACCGGCGCCAGCAGCGCGGAAACGACGATGTAGTTCGCCGTGGTCGGCAGGCCCATGCCCAGGATCAGCGACAGGATGGCCGTCAGGAACAGGATCGCCAGCAGGTTGCCGCCGGAGAGCACCTCGACGACATCGGCGAGCGCCGAGCCGACGCCGGTCTGCGACACCGCGCCGACGATGATGCCGGCCGTCGCGGTCGCGATGCCGATGCCGATCATATTGCGGGCGCCCGAAATCAGGCCGTCGATCAGTTCGTCCCAGCCGCGCTTGAGAGCCGCGCCCATGTCGCTTTCGCCGCGGAAAATCGCGAAGAGCGGCCGCTGGGTCAAAAGGATGAAGATCATGAAGGCCGACGCCCAGAAGGCGGACAGGCCGGGCGAAAGGCGCTCGACCATGAGCGCCCAGACGAGAACGATCACCGGCAAGATGAAATGCAGGCCGGACTTGATCGTCGGCCCCGGCAGCGGCAGCGAGGTCACCGGCGCATTCGGGTCGTCCATCTTGGGTTCGGGATACCGCGAACCGAAGGCGACCAGCGCGACATAAGCGGCGGTCAGGACGGCGAAGATGACATAGGGCGCGCCGGCACCGAAGGTCGGCCGGATCCAGCCCATGCCGTAATAGACGGCAAAGGAGATTGCGCACAGTACGAGCACACCGAAGACGAAGCCGACGAGTCGGCGCATGATCGGGCCGGGCTGATAGGCGCGCGGGAGGCCTTCCATACCCGCCTTCGCGGCTTCCAGGTGAACGATATAGACCAGAGCGATGTAGGAGATCAGCGCCGGCAGGAAGGCGTGCTTGACCACGTCGAAATAGGGAATGCCGACATATTCGACCATCAGGAACGCCGCGGCGCCCATGACCGGCGGCATGATCTGTCCGTTGACGGACGATGCAACCTCGACCGCGCCCGCCTTCTCCGAGGAGAATCCGACCTTCTTCATCAGCGGAATGGTGAAGGTGCCGGTGGTCACGACGTTGGCGATGGAGGAACCGGAGATCAGCCCCGTCATGGCCGAGGACACGACGGCGGCCTTGGCCGGGCCGCCCTTCATGTGGCCCATCAGCGAGAAGGCGACCTGGATGAAGTAGTTGCCCGCGCCCGCCTTGTCGAGCAGGGCCCCGAACAGCACGAACAGAAAGACGAAGGAGGTCGACACGCCGAGCGCGATGCCGAACACGCCTTCCGTCGTGATCCAGTGGTGGTTGATGATCTCGCGCAGATTGTTGCCCTTGTGCGCGATGATCTCGGGCATCCACGGGCCGAGCACCGTGTAGAGCAGGAACACCGAGGCGACGATGACAAGCGCCGGGCCGAGCGAACGCCGTGCGGCCTCCAGCAAGAGCAGCAGACCGGCGATCGAGACCACATAGTCGATGAAGATCGGCTGGCCGACGCGGTCGGCAAGGTCGCGATAAAACAGGAAGATGTAGGCGGCACAGAAGCCGCCGGCGATCGCCATGGCCCATTCATGGATGGCGACGCGGTCGTTTCGGGTCGGCAGCGCGCAGGCGCCGGCGACGACGATGGTCACCAGCAGCACCACCCAGACCGGAAAGATATCGCCCGCCGACAGGGCGAGAAGCCCGCCGAGTACGAGCGGAACGATGACCCCGAGCGCCGTCTGGACAGCAGTATGGGCGGGTGGGAACGCCAGGAACGCCAGGACGACGGCAAAGGCAAGGTGGATGGACCGGGCTTCGGTATCGTTGAAGACGCCAAAACCGAGCGCGAAGGGCAGCGGCGAGGCGAACCACAACTGGAACAGCGACCAGACGAGGGCGATACCGGCGATAAGGCGTCCTATCAACGGTCCGGCCGAGCGGCCTCCCGTATCGGCCTGCGAGACGAGTTCATCGATCTCCGCCTGTGTCAGTCCCTCATGTTCACGCGATTGCGCCGTATCCGTCATGTCCGATCATCCCCGATCACGCCGCGCATCGCGGCCATAGTCCGCCCCCGAAAAAAGAACCCCGCGGACGAAAGCCCGCGGGGTCACCAAGGCTTACATCCAGCCCTGTTCCTTGTAGTATTTCGCAGCGCCGTCATGGAGCGGTGCGGAGAGGCCGGCGGAAATCATGTCCTCCGGCTTCAGGTTCTCGAAGGCCGGGTGCAGCTTCTTGAAGCGGTCGAAATTGTCGAACACCGCCTTGACTACCTGGTAGATGACATCCTCGGGAACATCCGAGGAGGAGACGAAGGTCGCCTTCACGCCGAAGGTCGTCGTGTCCTCGTCGTTACCCTTGTACATGCCGCCCGGAATGGTCGCCCATGCATAGTAGGGATTGTCTTCGACCAGCTTGGCGATCGCATCGCCATCGACATTGACAAGCGTGGCGTCGGTGGTGGTGGTCGCTTCCTGGATCGCACCGGCCGGGTGGCCGACGGTGTAGATCATGGCGTCGATCTTGTTGTCGCCGAGAGCGCCGGCCTGTTCGGCGGCCTTGAGTTCGGACGCGAGCGCGAAGTCGTCGAGCGACCAGCCCTTGGCGTCCATCACGACGTCCATGGTCGCGCGCTGGCCCGAACCCGGATTGCCGATATTGACGCGCTTGCCTTTCAGGTCGTCGAAGTTCTTCACGCCGGCATCGGCGCGGGCAACGACAGTGAAGGGCTCGCCATGCACGGAGAAGACCGCGCGCAGCTTGTCGAACTTGTCGCCTTCGAACTGCGAGGAGCCGTTATAGGCATGGAACTGCCAGTCCGACTGTGCGACGCCCATCTGGCGGTCGCCGTTCTTGATGGCGTTGATGTTGTCGATGGAGCCGCCGGTCGAAGGCGCCGTGCACTTGATGTTGTGCTCCGCCGTTCCGCGGTTCACCAGCCGGCAGATCGACTGGCCGACGACGTAGTACACGCCAGTCTGTCCGCCAGTGCCGATTGTGATGAAGGTTTCCTCGGCAACCGCGGACTGGGCTCCGAGGGCCAGAGCGCCTGCGGCGATCGTGCGAAGTAACAATTTCATGGCTTTCTCCCTTTGCATGAAACGATCAGGATTGCGCGAACGTCCCGAGAAAGCAACTTCCGCCTTTTCTTTTGGTTTCTTGGAGGCAAAAGAAAAGCAATTTCAATTGGTTGTGATTTGGGTTCAGGCGTGAAACACGGCCGCTCAAAGCGCAACGGCGAGCCGCATGGCACGCACGACGTCAACGATACGCCCGTTGTCCCGGCGGCGGTCAGCCTGCCGCGAATTTCTTCCGGCAAATTTCCAGGATCTGTTCTCTCAGCCACACATGGGCCGCCGAACGGTGGGTGCTGCGGTTCCACATCATCCGGATATCCAGCTTCGGCAGGTGGATCGGAGGATGGAAGGTCACCAGGTCGAAGCGCTGGGTGAACAGCGTCGCGAGTTTCTCCGGCATGGTGGCGATGAAGTCGCTTTCCTCCAGCAGGAACGGTACGCCCAGGAAGTCCGGCTTCGAGATCGTTACGCGCCGCGCGAAGCCCTCGCGCGCAAGCGCTTCGTCGAGGACGGCGCGGTACATCGAAGCCTGCCCCGGCTCGATGGCCACGTGGTCCAGCTTGCAGAAGATGTCGAGATCCATCGTCTTGGCAAGCGCCGGATGGCCCTTGCGCGTGACGCAGACCATCTGATCGGTGAAGACGCTCCGCGTCACCAGGTCGCCGGGCGGGCTTGGGAAATAGGACACCGTCAGGTCGACATGGCCCTCGCCGAAGGCGCGGCCGAGGCGGAACGGGTCGGGCCCGACGATCTTGAGCTCGATGCCCGGCGCGATTTCCCGAAACCGCCGGTGCAGCGTGGGCACCAGGATGGCATCGATATAATCGGTCAGGATGAGCGTGAACGATCGGTCCGAGCGGTCGGGCCGGAAATGGCTCCCGTGCTCCAACAGGTCTTCCATGTCCTTGATCATGTCGCGGATGCGCGGGCGCAAATCCTCGGCGGCATCGGTCAGGGAGTGGCTGTTTCCGTTGCGGATCAGCAGCGGGTCGTTGAACATCGCGCGCAGCCGTTTCAAGAGCATACTCATGGCGGGCTGGCTGATGCCCAGCCGGTCGGCGGCCTGGCTGACATGGCGTTCGCTCAGCAGAACGTTCAGCGCTTTCAGGTCTTTCAGGCTGTAATTGCGGTCCATTTCCGGCCCATCATTATTCGATTTCGTAATAAACGATATCATTCCTAGTGCATTGTGGGGCGTGAAATCCAGACGTTATCGTATCTCTTTATAGCGACCGGACGTAATGCGATCCGGCGCGACAGCGCACAAGGAGGAGACGATAATGGCGTTGAAGACGATCAGAGTGCCGCGCGAGGAAATGCGCAAACGGGTTGCACTTTTCTCCGAGATCAAGGGTTTCGACGGCGGCCTGCCGGACAGCAACCACCCGTCGGCAAGGCGCACCCTTTACAATGTGGTCGGCTTCCAGCCGCCGGAGCGCGACTCGGGCGCTGTCACTTCGCCGGTCGGCGATGACGCGGCCAAGAACGCCGCCATCAAGATCTCCGAAGGCTTCAATCTCGGTTACTGCAAGGCGAAACCCGGCTGCGGCCCGATGATGCACAATCACGACACCAACGAAACCTTCATTCCCATGACCGGCAAATGGCGCTGCTCCTGGGAAGTCGACGGCAAGGTCGAGGCGTTCGAACTCGGGCCGCACGACGTCATCTCCTTTCCCGCGGGCGTTCAGCGCCGCTTCGAGAACATCACCTTCGACGAACCCGAAGACGAGCACCTGCTGATGTTCGTGATCGGTGGCAACGGCCCCAAGGCCGAGTTCTCGCCGGAAGCGATGGAAGAACTGCGCGAAAAAGGACTGGTCACCTGACCATGCATCAAGACCAGCATGCGGCGCTGAAGGATGCGGTCGCGAGTTTTCGGGACTGCTACCCGCTGGTGGACGGATTGGACGGCGCGCCTTTCAAGGTTCGCCGCCAAGACGGCCGGCAAGGCCGGCCCATCGTGCTGATGCCGGGTGCGAGCGGTACCGCGGAATTCTTCAGCCTCGTGGTGGAGCCGCTTCGTGAACTCGGGCTCGACCCGATCACGATCGACTATGCGGGCACCGTCGCGCCCGGCCGTCTGGCGTCCGCACTGGCGGATTTCGTCAAGGCAGCCGAACTCGAGGCGCCGGTCATACTGGGTTGCTCCTACAGCGCCTGGTGGATGCAGCTTCTGCCTGCGGAGTTCGCGCAAGAGGCGACGCTGATCTTCAGCAACGGCTTCGTGGAAGTCGCTGACCTCTTGCCGAATCCCCTGTTCGATGCGGCGATCATCGACGCAACGCCTGCCGACGAATTGCAGGCACAGTGGCTGGAAAGGGCGCAGGGACAACAGGGGCCACTGGCCTATCTGCTTTGCCAGGCGATGAGCGCCTGGCTTCCGGCGGAAGACCTGAAGGGCCGGCTGTTGCATGTGGCCCGATCTGAGGCATTGCCGCGACAGGCACCTTCGGGCAAGGCCGCGATCATCGATTGCGAAGACGACGCGTTGGTCGGCGCAAAGGCAAGAACGCGTTTCCGGGCTACGTGGTCCGGAGCGCGACACATCGAAATCGGCGGCGGGCATTATCCCTACGTCAATAATCCGGATGGTTTTGTCCGGGCAGTCAGCGCGCTTTTGGAGTAAGGCGCGTTCAGGGTTCAGGGAGGAACACAATGAACTTCAAATCCACTCTATCCGCTATTCTCGGCGGTTGCGTCTGTGCGCTGGCGGTCGGCGCGGCCCATGCAGACACGTTCCTGTTGCGCATGGGCGGCGGTCACACGACGGCACTGACCTATGTCGCGACCTATGACGGCTTCTTCCAGGAGGAAGTCACGAAACGGGTGAAAGAGGAAACCGGTCACACGATCCGCTTCATCACGGCCTGGGGCGGCAGCGTCGCCAAGGTCGACGGCGCCATCGAGGCCGTCCAGAAGGGGACGCTCGACATCGGCCTCTCACCGATCGGTTTCGAGCAATCGCGTGCTGCGCTTCTGAACTATTCCGCAATGGTACCGTTCACCACTGCGGATCCGGTTCTTCAGGGGCGTGTCGCGACGCGGATGCTCAATGAAGTGCCCGCTTTGCAGGAAAGCATGGAGCCCTACGGCGCCCATATCCTGTCGATGATGGTCACCGAGGCCTATGGTCTGGCGACGAATTTCGACTGGACCACGATCGACGAGCTGAAAGGCCGCCGCATCGCGATGGCCGGCACCAATGCACCGCTCTTCCTGCCGATCGGCGCGGTACCGGTCAATCTGGGCATTGGCGAGCACTACCAGGCGATGCAGACGGGCCTCGCCGAGGGAAGCCTGTTCTTCATCTCCGGCATGGAGGCGTTCCGCCTCAAGGAAGTGTCCTCGACCTTCACACGGACCGGTTTCGGATCGCTCGCGACCTTCGTTGCCTTCATGAATGAAAAGACCCGCGCCAAGCTGCCCGAAGACGTCGTCGCCATCATCGACGAGGTTGCCGGGGAAGCGGCCCTCATCATCGCCGAGAAGAGCGCGGAACGCGACAAGGCAGTCGCCGAAAAGCTTGAGAGCGAAGGCATCATCGTTCGCGACCTCGCTCCCGAGGAGCGCGAGAAATGGGCGCAGTCGGTCGCGGGTCTTCCGGCCAACTCGGTCGATGGCCTGAAGGATCGTGACTATCCCACCGTGGATGTGCTCAAGACCTACATTCGCATTCTCGGCGAGGAAGGATATACCTTCCCGACGAACTACCAATTCTGATCATCGCGTGACGGCGGGAAGGCCCGGCCTTCCCGCCTCCAGCCAGAGTGCGAAATCATGAACAGACCTGTCGAGTGGATCTGCAGCCTCTTCGCGGATCTCGGAGCGATCCTCGTATTCGTCGCCGGCGCGCTCATCGTCGTCGACGTCGTCCTGAGAATGGTGTTCGGCTCTCCGTTCGCGGGCACCGCCGACCTCGTTGCGATTGCCCTCGTGCTCGTGACATTCCTTCAGGCCGGCAAAGCCCTGTTGCAGGGCCGGTTGCTTCAAATCACCTTGCTCCTCGACAAGCTGCCCTTGAAACTGCAGCAGGCTGCCATGGTGGCCGCAAATATCGTCGGCGCCGGTCTATTCATAGGCCTCGCCTATATCTCGATCGAGCCGATCAGGCAGTCGATCGAGAACCATGAATTCTTCGGCACCGATGCGTTTCGGGTCACGGCGTGGCCGATCCGCATCAGCGTGGCCGTGTTGTGGGTCGTGCTCGGCATCGCCTTTCTCGTCAAGGCGTTCGACCGTCGCCGGGAGCTACCTCAATGATCGAACTTTCCGCAATCGTCGCGCTCGGCCTGATCTTCGGTCTCGCCCTGCTCGGCGTTCATATCGCGCTTGCCTTCGTCATCGGCTCGACAGCCGGCCTTTTCATGCTGTTCGGCGACTGGAGCATCACGCTCGGCATCCTCGAACAGACGGCTTTCGAGGGCCTTCGCGACTACAATCTCATGGTGATTCCGCTCTTTGCGGTCATGGGGCTGATCATCGCGCGATCCGGGGCGGCGCATGACCTTTTCGCCGCCGCCAATGGAACCTTGCGCATGGTGCCGGCGCGCCTCGCCGTCGCGACTGTCGCCGGCAACGCGTTTTTCGCGGCCGTCACCGGCGTCGGTGTGGCGGCCGCGGCGACGTTCAGCCAGATTGCCTATCCGCCGATGAAAAAACACGGCTACCGCCGGGATTTCGCGGCCGGATGCATCGCCGGGTCGTCCGTATTGGGCCTTCTGATACCGCCCTCCGTCTTCATGATCGTCTGGGCGATCCTGACCGAACAGTCGATCGGACGGCTCTTCGCGGGCGGTCTCCTGCCGGGCATATTGCTGGCGTCGCTCTTCGGCTTCTACTGCGTGATCCGTGCGCTCGTCACACCCGACGTCATTACAGGCGACGCGGAGGCAGGCGGTAGCCCCGATCTCGAGCGGCCGGACCCCGTCGGCATCCTCGGCGTGACCGCGATCGTGGTTCTGACGCTTGGCGGCATCTGGGGCGGTTTCTTCACGCCGACGGAGGGCAGCGCGGTCGGCCTGATGGGCGCCGTGGTGCTCGGTTTCGTCAAGAAGATGAGCATCCGGGAAATCTGGGACGCGGCGCGCGAGGCCGGAATGGTCGTGACGCCGATCCTTCTGCTGCTTCTCGGCGCGGCCATGTATTCGAAACTGCTGGCCCTTGCCGGAATCCCGCAGCTTGTCGGTACCTTCTTCGACGCGATGCAACTCGGACCGGCGGGCATCATCCTGGTGATGTGCGCCATCTGGCTGCTGCTTGGCTGTTTCGTCGACAGTATCTCGATCATGCTGTTGACGGTGCCGCTCTTCTGGCCCGTCGCGCAGGCGACCGGCATCGATCCGATCGTCTTCGCGCTGGTCGGCATCCTCGTGATCGAGGCCGGCGTGCTCACGCCTCCCTTCGGGATCGGCGCGTTCGTGGTCCTGTCCGCGATACCGGACAGGGATCTGAGGCTGACGGAAGTTTTCGTCGGGCTCGCACCCTACTGGATCATGATCCTGATCGTCGCGCTCGCGGTCTATTGCATCCCATCGCTGGCGACATTCGTTCCGTCCCTCATGTAGCGGGGATATTCCCCCGCTACTGCCTGTCCCAGGCACGGCTGCCGAGCGACAGGGCAAGCCGGAAGCCGACGACGTTGCTGCGGATGTCGAGCGCCTCGTCCGGGCCCTGCACCATGTCGACCTGCGGATCGTAGCCGAAGGTCAGCCGTTGTGACGCACGCATGGAGACATGCAGGTGTTCGTAGTCGCCGCCGCGCGCAATGAAGAGCTGGCAGCGGTTCCGGCGCACCGGCGAGCCGTCGGTCGGAGCGTCCTCGTAGCCTGGGCTCCAGCAATCTTCCAGCATCTCCTGAGCGTTGCCGGCCATGTCGTATAGCCCCCACGGATTGGGCCGGTAACTGCCGACCTCCGCCGTCCATTCCGGCTGCACGGCCTCCGCGCAGGGCGCGGCCGCCCCGGCCTGGTAGCCCGATGCCTTGTCGGCGAAATTGGCGTAGCCGCAGGCATGGTCGAGGTCATCGCCCCAGAAGGCCACGGTGTCGGTACCTGCGCGCATCGCATATTCCCATTCCGCCTCGGTCGGCAGCCGGTATGCGCGCCCGGTCTTCTCGCGCAGCCACTCGATATAGGCCGTGACCTCCTTGCGCGAAACGCACACTGCCGGCTGGCGCTGCGTAACGGGCAAGCCCGGCTGGGCGTATGAGCCATCGGTGATGTAGACGAAATAAGGCCCGTAGATTTCCTTGCTGGACTCAGGATGTCGGGTACCTTCGAACTTGCCTTCCTGCGGTCCGCTTTCGATCAGGCGCACGCCGCATGTTCCGCCGACCGATGCGCCCGTTTCGCGGACATAGGCGTCGAACTCGGCGACCGTGACTTCGTAGCGCCCGATCGCGAAGGGATATTCGATCGTCACCGAATGGCGCGGCTGCTCCTCCGGGACGAAGCCGATAAAGGGATGCTCCTGCTCTGCGTCCGTCGCGCCCATGGCGAATGTTCCTGGCGGGATTTCGACCATTTCCGGACATAGCTCGCAATCGCGGAAGACGGTCCCCGCGGTAACCTCCGGTTGCGGTTCCGGGGCTTTCGGTTCTGCCTTCGCGGCGGCGCGTCCGAGCAACACGTCGATCTGCCCGTCGGTCAGCGTACCGGTTGCCGGCTGGCCGATCGACTCCTGGTAGGCCCGGATCGCGGCTTCCGTCTTCGGCCCGAAAATCCCGTCCGGCGTTCCGACCGGGAAGCCTTTGTCGTTGAGGCTTTGCTGGATCGCCTGGCGCAATTCGGGCGTATCCGCACCGGCGGCGCGCGCCGGGGTGATGCACGCGCAAAGCGCGCAGAAAATCATGGTGAAAAGGATTGCTGAAAAGCGGTCTGGACGCATCGAATATTCCCGTCATTGAGAGGGTACGAGACCACTTCGCGTTTCGGCAAATCCGAAACGCCCTGTTCTCGCGAACATGGCCTGAGTGTCCCTTTTTCCGGAAGTTTCCGATTGAACAGCGCCCCCGTCAAGTCGCGATGGCGGGCATGACGGCCCCGGATTTTGGCGCGATTGTTCAATACGTTTGAGGCTGACCGTCTTATCTCCGGCCGGAACGGAAAAGCCGATCGCTTGCAGGAGACGAGACATGCCGGAATTCAAGGGAAAAACGGTCCTGGTCACCGGGGCTAGCCGGGGCATAGGCCGCGCCCTCGTGGAGGCCTTCATCGCTGAGGGCGCGCGCGTCGTGGCCGTCGCCCGCAGCGTGCCGGCCGATGGAGATCGCGAAGAATCGAACAGGAATGTGACCTGCATCGCCTGCGATATCGCATCCGGCGTGCAACGTGCGGCTCTGGCTGATTCGATTCGCGCGCTCGGAAGGCCGATCGATATCCTCGTCAACAATGCAGGCATCCAGCGGTCGCTGGACTTGACCGGTGACGATCCCGGTGCACTGTGCGATGCGATGGAAACCGAAATCGCGGTCAACCTCGTCGCGCCGATATGTCTGACGGCGCAGCTGATGCCCGTCATGGCGCGGCCGGGCGGCACGATCGTCAACGTCACCTCGCTCGTCGCTCTTCAGGCCAAGACATCGGCACCGGTTTACTCGGCATCGAAAGCGGGATTTCAGCGTTTCACCGAAGCCCTCCGACGGCAGGTGCAGCCGCATGGCCTGCGTGTCGTCGAGGTGATGCCGCCGCTGGTCGATACCGCGATGACGACGGGGCGCGGCAGCAGGAAACTGTCGCCCGAGGACATGGCCGCAGCGATGCTTCAAGGCCTTGTCGATCGCAGGGAAAGGATCGCACCGGGCATCGGACGGATGGCGCTCGCCTTAAACCGGATCGCGCCCGCCCTGCTGGCGCGCATCATCGGACGGCAATAGGCCGATGGCTGCGCGGCGAATGCCCGGTAGTTTCGCCAGCGCGAAGCTGGTCGCCCTCGTCGTCTCGGCGCTGTCCCGCGAGGACCGAAGCCTGCTGCCGCCGGACGCTCTGCCGGTCGACCCGATGCGCGATGCGCTGGTCGATCCCGTCGCCAAGCGCTCCATCATCGATCATGCCTATCGCAACGGCGGGGCGGCGCCGTTGTTGCGGGTCGGGCGATCGCTGGCCGATCATGCACGGGATCCCACCATCGCCGCGCTTGTCGCATCGCCCGATCCGGCGGTACTCGCGCAGAAATGGATGCGCTTCGAAAGCTATCACCACTCCGCCAACCGGACCGTGATCGAGGTCGGGGAGAAAGGCTTCGATTGCCGGCGCAGCGCGCAAAGCGGCATGCCGACTGCAAGCGAAAATGTCCTGATCTGCGGTGTGATCGCCGGTCTCCTGTCCATGATCGGGGCCCGCGCGATCGTGGTGGAGATCGGCGGAAGACAGGCCGAATCGGCCCTCAACTTCGAAACTGGATCGCTCGATGACGCGAAAACATCGCGATTTCACATCCGCTGGGGCGGCTTCCAAGCGATCGAAACCGACGCATCCGAAGCGCCGATCGGTGATGCGGAGGGTTCTCCCCATAAGCGTCTCTGCGGCCTTCTCGGCCGCGATCCGGGTCGCAATTGGCATGTCGACGAGGCAGCGAGGGCACTGGGTTTGTCCAGCCGTACATTGCAAAGGGCGCTTGCCGCCGAAAATCGCAGCTTTTCCAGCGTGGTACGCGAAATCCGCTACGGAAAAGCCGGCCGAATGCTGCGTCGGACCGAGGAGCCGCTTGCCGAGATCGGCTATTGCTGCGGCTATGCCGATCAGGCACATTTTCAGCGTGATTTCCTGCGCGCCTGTAACATGACGCCGGCTTCGTTCCGGGAGATTTCACACGGCTGATCCTGCGCCTTGCCATAGCCCTTGTCGCTTACAAATGGCGCCATTTGCGGCAATAGACTGGAAAAACCGCCGGTTCCCCGCTATTTAAAGCGGCTACCGCTTGTCGGGAGGACAGGATCGTATGATCTCGATCAAGTAGCGTTTGTATCGGGCGGTGTACGATCCAGACTGAAACGGTGGAACAATGCGGCTGGACGCGACGAAGTCATGCGCCTAACCATTAGAACAAATCTCGCGATGCGCGTGCTGATGACCTGTGCCGTCAATCCCGGCTACAGTATCACGAAGGCCGAAATCGCGGAGAAGTGCAACGCCTCCAAGAACCATCTTGGCCAGGTGATCCGTCAACTCGCTCATCTGGGCTATATCCGGGCCATGCGCGGCCGCAATGGGGGCATGTATCTGGCCCGGCCTGCCGAGGAGATACGTGTCGGGTCCGTCTTTCGCGTCTTCGAGTCCGATCTGCCCTTCGCCGAATGTTTCGACAAGAAGGAAAACAATTGTCCGCTGATCGGCAGTTGCTGGCTGCGGCCGGCGTTGAAGAAGGCGGTGGAGGCCTTCTACAACTCGCTCGACGATATTTGCCTGGCGGACCTCGTGGACGGCAATCGCGAGTTGGAGACCCTGCTCAACATGCCGGAGCGCAAATTCGCGCCGGTGATGTGCGATGGTCGCGGTCAGGCCGTCATGAATTGAGCCCTCGGGGCCTCGTTCGACCTATTTCTCGAAGACCAGTCCTTCGGGGTCAGCGCCGAGGTCATTCAGTACGTCTTTGAGGTCCTTCACCATCGGGTCCGGCCCGCACAGGTAGAAAGTCTGGTCGAAATCGTTGATCACGCTTTCCAGATAGGCCCGGTCGATCATCCCGTGATCGAGACCGCTCTTGTCCTCCTCGCTGAGAATATGCCGTACCGTCAGGCCCGGGATGATTTCCAGCTCGTCGCGCAGGATGATGTCGCGCTCCCGGCGATTGGCAAACAGCAGTGTGTGGTCGGCGAGGTGCCCCTCGGAATTGTTGCGTTCGCGCAGGATCGCGAGGAACGGCGTCAGGCCGGCGCCGCCCGCGATGAAGACGCCGGGCCCCTTGTAGGAGATCGTGCCCCAGGGCTCGTCGATGATCAGCCGGTCGCCGACCAGCAGTTTCTGCAACTGGTCCGTCACGCCGTCATGGTCCGGATAGGACTTGATGGTGAATTGAAGGCGCTCGTCACCGGGAAGCGAGGTGAAGGTGAAGGGGCGTTTCTCGTCGCGCCAGCCATCCTTGTCGATAGCCACCTCTGTCGCCTGTCCGGGCTCGAAGGAATAACCCTCTGGCCTGTCGAGGTCGTATGAAAATACATTGTGGGCGACGGGCGTTATCGCCCGGATCGTTACCGTGCTGGTCATATGGCTTTCCTTGCTTGACTTCCCGTTCGAACGTCGTGGCCGGTTTCAGCCTTCCCGCGAACTCCGGTTGCCTTTTCCAAGGTCTTCGCGGGCCCGCTTTTCCTTGTCGAGCTTCTTGAAGCTTTCCATGATCCAGTCCGGTTCGGTCTTCACGTCGGGAACCGCTTGGCGCTGATTGCGCACGTTCTCCTGATCGTTCCCCTGCAGGCTGTTGCGGCCCATTTCTTCATTGGCGATGTCCGCCCGGTTGAGCCGGTCATTGTCTGATTTTCGATTGTTGCTGGTCATGGCGCACTCCGTGCTGTCCTGAATTTCATTCGGACACAACGGAGCAGAAATCGCATGGTTCCAGCCTGCGCGGGAAATCTGCCGCTAGCGGGCATTCGTCTAAAATGCGCGGTATTCAGGTTAACAAAGGATAAAGATTGCAGGACATTCCCATTTCGGGATTAGTGCGCGGCAATAGTATTCCGACTTCCGGGCGCGCCCGCCTGCATGATGTGCCGGCGCCGAGCAAAAAACCGATGCAGCGGATTTCAAGTACAGGACTGACCGATGACACACATGTTATTCGGCGGTGCGATCGTTCCAATGAACACGGGCGACACGAACACTGCCATCGATACCGAAACCGAACTGAAGCGACTTTCGCCCCATGTGCGGGTGGACTGGTTTTCATTCGACCTGGACAGCGCGATGATTTCGGTCGGACCGGTCGCACGCGAATTCCACGGTTTCGCTCCGCAGGAAGAGCATGTCGGGATACGCGGCTTCATCCAGGCCTATGATCCCGCTTGCCGCCGTGAGTTGCTCGAACTGCTCGAAATGCTGTCCGGTAAGGGACATCCGTTTCACTTCACGGCCCGGTTGGCGTTTCCGAAGGGCGCGTTCGTTCACGGTTTCATCGTCCCGTCCAACGATGCCGGGCAATCGCGCGGCGACTGGAGCGGAACGCTTTTGATGTCGCGTCACGAACTGCGCGCACATGACCGCATGCCGGTCCGGTCCGAAGCGTCATGAACGGTCAAGCGGTCGGATAACCCGAAAAGCCGTTATACTGCCAGGGTCGCGACAGCCTGCCCCTTGGCCCCGTCCTGTTGACGGCAATATCGTTCAGCAGCATCCAGGCCCTGTCATGGCAGGCCTCGAATTCCGAGGCGAAGCTGACATAGCCCATTTTGACCTCGGCGTGGTTCTCGCACAATTTCAGCGCGACATGCGCCTTGGCGCGGGCGCTGTTGATCACCAGCATGAGTGTGACTTCCGGCGCGACGCCCCATTCCGCCGAGGTCTCGCCATCCATCGCGAATTCGACGTAGCCGGGCGTGAAATAAAGGTCTGCGGCATCGCGCACGATGTCGGCGACGCAGCCATATTGTTCCATGCGCAGATAGGCGATGTAATCGCTGATATCGACGAGCCGCAATTCGGCCGCGAGGTTCGCGAACGCATCGGCGACATGGGGTTCAAGTTCAAGACAGATATCTTGTGCCAGCATCGTAATCAGCTTTTCCGTGCTCGCCGGCGAAGAACCGAAATCAGCTCCGCGACGGCCTTGAAGAACTCGTGTGGAATGATCTGGTCGAGCGAGATGTGCTTGTACATGGCGCGTGCAAGCTCGACATTCTGGAAGACGGGAACGCCGTTTTCCTCGGCGATGGCCCTGATCTTGAGCGCGATCAGGTCCTGTCCCTTGGCGACGACGACCGGCGCGGCGTCCTTGCCGGGTTCGTAGCGCAGCGCAATCGCCAGATGGGTCGGGTTGGCGATAACCAATGAGGCGGTGGGCACCGCGTTCATCATGCGCTTTCTCGCCCGGTCATAGGCGACCGACCGGAGCCGCGCCTTGATGATCGGGTCGCCCTGCGACTGTTTCAGCTCGTCCTTGACCTCTTGCCTGGTCATTTTGAGGTCGGTGCGCCACTGGAAGCGGGTCCAGAACCAGTCGGCCGTCGCGATCAGCACCATCGCGAAAATGATCGCGCCGAACATCTTCAGCATCAGCCCGTTGACGGTCCCCAGAAAGGCGCCGACCTCGCTGCCCATGCCTTCCAGCATGCGCGGCACGAGGTCATGCAAGATCAGCGCGACGAGGACGCTGGCAAACAGCAGCTTGGCCACGGATTTGAGGAACTCGGCGAAACCCTTCGAACTGAAGATCCGCTCCCAGCCCTTGATCAGCGAGATCCGCGAGAGCTGCGGCTTGATCCGGTCGCCGACGAAGCGCGGCGTGTTCTGCGCCGCCGAACCGGCGACCCCGGCAAGTATGAGTGCCGCGAACAGGGGCAGGGTCACGGCCGATGCGATCAGGACTACGCGCTGGATCAGCCAGTAGACGTCGCCGCTTCCGTAGAGATGGTATTCGAAGGACTGGTCCATCATGGCGGCAAGTTGCTGCGCCGTCGCCGAAATCCGCCCCGGCATGAAGAAGGTGGCGACAAACAGGATGGCGAGCAGAGAAAACAGGATCGGCGTTTCCCGGGAAAAGGGTGTCTGACCCTTGTCCAGAGCGTCGCGGATCTTCTTCTCCGTCGCCTCCTCGGTTTTGCTTTCCTTGTCCTGATCGTCGGCCATGATGTTCTCTTATGTGACCGTCAGGCGGCGGCTTGCAGTTCGATACGGCCTTCGGCGGCCATACGCAGCGCCAGTGCGGCGATCGACTTGCGTGCCTGTTCGATGTCCGAAACCTTCGCCTTGCCGGCGCTGAGTTCAGATTCGATCATTCGGCGGGTGCGTTGGCTGATCGAGGACAGGATCACCTCCTTCAGGTCGCCGTCTGCCTCGCGCAGCGCCAGCGTCAGCACGTCGGTCGACAAGCCGTCGCAGAGAAGCGTGCGCGCTTCTTTGGAAATGCTGGAAATATCCTCGAAACGGAAAATCTTCGATTTGACGCCCTCGACCTTCCGGTCGCCGATCACCGGCGCAAGTTGTGCAAGCAGATCATCGGAAACGTCTTTCTTCATCTCGTTGAGAATATCCGCGAGCCGCGATGCGCCTTCGCCACCGCTCGACGCGGACTGGTCGCTGAGATTGAATGCCTCGTCGAGACGCTTCTCGACCACCTCGATCACCGACTGCGGTACAGGCTTGGACGAAAGCAGGCGCGCCACCGTGGCCTTGCGCAGTTCCGGATCGAGCTTTTCGATAATCGATGCCGATGTCCGCGAATTCAGCCGCGACAGGACGACGGCGCAAAGTTGTGGCGATTCGCCGGCGAAGAAAGCGTTCAGTTCGTCGATGTCGACCTTCGGCAGCAATTCCCAGACCGTCTGTTCCGGTTCCTGGTCAACCGTCTCCGTCGACATGCCGGTCAGGGCGTAGCGCTCTTCGTCGCTCAGCCCCTCATTGAGGATCATCTCCATGGATTCCGCCGAATCCATCAATCCGACACCGACGGTAAACTCGGTTTCGAACTCCTTGACCAGTTCTTCCAGGTCGGGCTGCGGGATGTTCTTGAGCGTATGGGCCGCATCGATCATGACACGCAGCTCCTCGCTCTTGAAGAACTTGAGAAGCTGCGAGGCGCGCGTTTTCCCCATGGCCACGAGCACGGCTGCAGCTCTTTGCGGTTTTGTCAGGGTGTATCGTTTCGCCATCTCATGCACCTGGCGGTCGCAACCGCCCACAGGCCCTCAGTGTCAGGACTTCTCGAGTGCGACGATTCGCACGCCGAGGCGCGACGGATCGTCTTCCATCGACTGTATCTCGCCGGTGGCGACTTTCGTCCCGTTCACGCAGATATCCACCGCTTCTCCGATCTTCCGGTTGAGCATCACGACGGAACCGGCCTCCATGCCGATCAGGTCCGACACCGGCATCTCGGCCGAGCCGATCACCACGTCCAACTGCACCGGGATGGACATGACCAGCTTCTGCAGGTTGCTGTCATGGCCCGCAGGCGGTTCCTCCGCCGGTGCGGCCGGCGTTTCGAACGGGTCGTCCAGTCCGATATCCTCGAGCGGTCCCAATGCGTGATCCTTATCCATCACGCCCTGCAATTCGGCGATCGCCTCGTTCAGCGGATCGCCTTCCGCCGTGAGGTCGTCCGTCAGCCCGAGCTCTTCGAGCGGGGAAAGTTCAGGCTCACTCATCGTAAGTCTCCTCTGAATCGTCGTCTGGCAGCGGAATTCCGATGCCGTTGAGCGCCTCGGACATCGCCCGATGCGGGCGTTGCAGGCACAGTGCGTAATTGGCGCCCTTGCGCCCGAGGCTGCACTCGTAAAGCGGTTGACCCTTCACCCTCAGGCGAACGGTCGCGTCGCCGGATTCCGAGAGCGGCAGCACATCGCCGGGTCGAAGCATTGCCAGTTCGCCTAGCGTCATCGGCGGCATCGTCACGGAGCCGGACGCCGGAACCTTGATCGTCAGGGCGCTGCGATTGGTCGAAGCATGGCCGCGCGCCGCAGGCTTGCGGATGGTCTCCGGCTCTTCGCGCGCCATCTGCAGCATGTAGGCATGGGTGATGGCGACGGAGATGACGGGTCTTGCGTCCCCGAATTGAAGCGTCAGGTCGAAGGCAACAACCGAACCGCCATTGCCGCCATCGCGCAAATCGTCGGCATTGAAGGCGACGCGCACGCCGGCGGGCAGGTCCTTCGTTGACAAGCTGGTCTGGAGTGCCTGCCCGACGAGATCTGCGAACTGGCGCATGAGATCGCATTCGGTCGCCGTCGGCTTGCGGTTGGACGACAGCGCCGCGAACTCCGGGTCGCCGCCGAGCATGATTTCCGACAGGATGCCCGCAGCGGGATAGTCGCAGATCACGTAGGCGGCGGCCGATGGCGGCTTGGCGGACAGAACGACACAGGCCGCGCCGCTCTTGTAGCGTGCGAAAAGCGCCGTCGCGCTGGAATTGTGGGATTCCGAGAACTCCGCCGCGACGTCGAGCCCGTTTTTCTGAAGAATGGCTTGCAGGCGTTGCGCCAGGAACTTCTTGATCGCCTTGCAGGCGGGTTCGAGACGCGCGGCATCCCCCTTCCGGCCGAGTATTCGGTCGAAGACCTCGCGGTCGTAGTCCTTCGGGGAAGAGGAGACGCTCATTGTCACGCGGCTTTTTCGCCGGCGCCCATCGCCTCGTTCTCGACGTCATCGAGCGACGGGCGATCGTGGTTGGAAATCGTCTTGCGGCCGAATTCCAGCGCGACCTGCGGCAGCGAGCCGTTCATGTAGGCGATCAGCGTCTGCTTGGCGACGAAATAGAGCCGGATGTTCTTTTCGCGAATGATGCCGATCTTGGTCGCGATCGGCTGGACCACGGCATAGGCGAGGAAGATGCCGACGAAGGTGCCGACCAGCGCCGCGCCGATCAGCCCGCCGAGAACTTCCGGGCTCTGGTCGATTGCGCCCATCGCCTTCACCACGCCGAGAACGGCGGCGACGATGCCGAGGGCCGGCAGCCCGTCGGCCATGCCCTGCAGGCCATGCGCCGATTTCAGCTTGTCGTGGCGGATCGTGCCGATTTCCTCTTCCATCAGCGCCTCGACCTCGTGCGGGCGCGCATTGCCGACGATGATCAGCCGGCAGTAGTCGCAGATGAAGCTGGTCAGGTCCTTGTTGGCGAGGACCAGCGGATACTCCTGGAAGATCGGTGATTCGTCGGAATTGTCGATATGGCTTTCGACCTCGTTGCGCGGCTTGGTCTTCAGCTCGCGCAGCAACTGGTGGAGCAGGCCGAGCAGTTCGAGATACTCCTCGCGTGACGGCACCTTGTTCTTGACCGCTTCCATCACGGCCTTGCCGCTGTCCTTCACCGTGGACATGGGGTTGGCGATGATGAAGATTCCGATTGCAGCGCCGCCGATGATGACGAACTCGAACGGCTGCATGAGGACTTCGATATGGCCGCCCATGGCCATGAACCCGCCGAGTACGCATCCCAGCGTAACGACCATTCCGATAATAACGCCCACAGGCCATCTCCGCTCTTGTCCTGCCGGCAAGCTAGTGGCCAAACCTTGCACGGGGCTGGCAGGCATCGCGACAGGCTCGCGCAAGATGCCCGGGCTATTGAAAGGCAAAGGCCACCGGGACCAATTCGATGATCAGCACGCTGGTTTCCTACAAGCTCGCTTCCGAAGATATCGCCACGACGATCAAGCGCGTCTCGGAACAGCCGGTAGTGTCGCGCGACGTCGAATATTACCTCGAGAACATCGGCAATGTGGACACGATCGAGGACCTGACCTCGGACTATCGGCTGTTCAGCTTTGCCATGAAGGCGCACGGCCTGAGCGACATGACCTATGCCAAGGCGTTCATGGAAAAGGTATTGGAAGAGGGTATCGACGACGACCGCGCCTTCGCCAATACGCTGTCCGACAAACGCTACGCCGAGTTCGCCAAGACCTTCAATTTCAAATCCTTCGGAGAGGCGACGACATCCTTCACCAAGACCCAGCAGGGCGTGGTGGACAAATATCTGCGCCAGACGCTGGAAGAGCAGGCAGGCGACGAGAACCAGGGCGTGCGACTGGCGCTTTACTTCGAGCGCAAGGCTGACACGATCGAGAATTTCTACCAGATCCTGGCGGACCCCGCCCTGTCGCAGGTTGTGCGTACAACGCTTGGATTGCCGGAGTCCTTCGCCACTGTCGATATCGACAAGCAGGTGGAGCTCATCTCGGACCGGATCGATCTCGAAACGCTGGCCGATCCGGACAAGCTGGACAAATTGCTGGAGCGTTTCACCGCGCTCTGGGACGTGGATCACAGCACCGAGTCGCAGGCGGTCTCGCAGATCGCTCAGCTCTTCAATACCGGCCCGCAACTCGGCATCAGCCAGGATCTGATGCTGCAGATCGCACAGATGAAACGATAGGCACGGATCATGGAAACGGGGCTTTATGTCAGTCTTTCCGCGCAGATGACGCGTGAGGCGCGGCTGACGACCATCGCCGAGAACATCGCCAACGCCCAGACGGTCGGCTTCAAGGCCGGGTTCGTGCGTTTCGAGGAGGTCGTGCAGGAAGTGTCCGGCGAGGACGTGTCCTTCGCGTCCGACGGCGTCGAATATCTCGATCCGGCATCCGGTGGCCTCGAGCAGACCGGAAATCCGCTGGACTTCGCCGTGCGCGGAAATGCCTGGTTCGGCATCCAGACCCCGGCGGGTACCGTGGTCACGCGCGACGGCCGCTTCACCATGATCGACAATGGCGACCTGGTCACCCTGTCCGGCTATCCGGTGCTTGATCCGGGCGGCGCGCCGATCACGCTCGATCCAGCCGGTGGCGTTCCGGAACTTGGCGATGACGGCTTCATCCGGCAGAACGGCCGCCAGGTCGCGGCGCTCGGCCTGTTCGCTTTCGAGCCCGGTCCCGACTTCCAGCGCTTCGGCAATTCCGGCATCGTTGTCGGCGGCGAACCCGAGCCGATCGTCGACAATCCCGACGTCGGCATCGTCCAGGCGCATGTCGAGTTGTCCAACGTCGATTCGCTGCAGGAGATGACCCAGCTCATCATGGTGCAGCGTTCCTTCGAGGAGGCGGCCTCGCTGATGGAGACCTCCGAGGATTCCATGAAGCAGCTCATTAGAGCCCTCAACAGCGGCTGATCGGCATGAATGCTCTTGTCCGGCTGCGCCACGCCATCGAATCGTCCGGCGTCGAAACCCGGCCGCTGGAACGCGGCGGGATCGTGTCGGCGATCAATCCCAATGTCGTCGCCGCCGAGGGTATGGCCGGCTATTCGGCGCTGGGCGACTTCGTATCGATCGGACGCGGCGCCCGCGCGACGCGCGGCGAAGTGGTGCAGATCGAGCCGGGCCGCGTCGTGATCGCACCCTGCGGCAACGCCAACGCGCTTTCGATCAACGATGCGGTGATGCACAAGGGCCCCGTTCACGTCCATCCCGATGCGGGATGGCTCGGCCGGGTCGTCAATGCGCTCGGCGAGCCGGTCGATGGCATGGGGCCGCTGGTTCCATCCGATACAGGACGGGTCGAGAGCAAGCGTCACTCGCCGATGATGCGTGGCCGGGTAGGCGAGCATTTTCGTACTGGCGTGCGCGTGATCGACATCTTCACGCCGCTTTGCATTGGCCAGCGCTTCGGAGTTTTCGCGGGGTCGGGCGTCGGCAAGTCGAGGCTTCTCGCCATGCTCGCACGGGCAAACGCCTTCGATGTCGTCGTCGTCTCGCTTGTCGGCGAGCGCAGCCGCGAAGTGCGTGAATTTCTCGAGGACACGCTCGGTCCGGACGGCATGAAGAAGGCTGTGGCCGTCGTGGCGACCAGCGACGAAAGCGCGATCATGCGCCGACGGGCGCCATCGAGCGCAATGGACGTCGCCGAATGGTTTCGCGACCGCGGCAAGCGGGTCCTGCTGCTTCTCGATTCGGTGACCCGGTTTGCCCATGCGCTGCGTGAGGTCGCGATCTCGGTGGGAGAGCCGCCGGTGTCGCGCGGCTATCCGGCCTCGGTCTTCACCGACCTTCCGCGTCTTTTGGAACGGGCCGGACCCGGCGGGCCCGAAGGCGGCTCGATCACCGCCGTCGCGACGGTTCTCGTCGATGGCGACGATCACAATGATCCGGTCTCCGACACCTTGCGCGGCATCCTCGACGGGCACCTTGTCCTGCAGCGCGCGATCGCCAATCGCGGCCGCTTTCCGGCCGTCGATCCGTTGGGATCCGTATCGCGGCTCGCAGGCAAGGCGTGGAGCGAACAGCAGCGCGCGCTGGTCGGCCAGTTGCGCGCGATGATTTCGCTGTTCGAGGAAACCCGTGACCTGCGCATGATGAGCGGCTGGCAGCAGGGCACCAATCCCGACCTCGATCAGGCGGTGATGGCGGTGCCGCGTATCTATGACGCGCTGACCCAGTCCGTCGCCGATCCGCCCGACAGCGATCCCTTCGCCGCACTGGCAGACCGAATGAGAGACGATGGCAAAACCTAAGAAGCAACGCCGCCGCTGGTTTACCGACATGGAGCCGGCAGACTACATACTGAGCGCCATCGGCCTGTGTCTCGGCACGGCCGCCGCTCTGTTTCCGTGGCATGTCTATCTTCATCCGGATTCATACGGGCCGCCCCGCATGACATTCTCGCGTGGCGGCGTGATTCCGGAGGAGGAGATTGTCGCGCAGTCACCGCGCGGGCCGGTTCGCGAGACGGATACGTCTGACCGCGTCGCGTCGCGGCTGCCGCGACAGGTTCTCGACCCGGTCACGACCGGCAAAGTGGACCGCACCCAGGTTCGCACGGTCGAACCGGAGCAGCCCTTTCCGGAGGCGATCAAGACCTTCAAGGTGCTGGCGGTCGACGGCGCGCGTGCGCTGGTTGGCGATGCCGGCGGGGTCTACCTGGTGCGCGCCATGTCGCGCCTGCCCGACGGCTCGATCGCCGAAGCCTTCCGGCAGGATGAAAAGGGCTGGTACATCGTGACGTCGCGCGAGACGATTTTGCGGCCGGACTGACCGGCGAACCGACTGCGACAAGGCACACGCAAGAAACGGCCACTAGTGTCCCTCCGAGAGAAGGATACGACATGGACGCCGTCAATCTTTTCAAGCTGGCCTCGACCCAGGCGAAATGGCTTTCGCTGCGTCAGACAACGGTCGCCAACAATATCGCCAACGCCAACTCGCAAGGCTATCGCGCGGTCGATGTCGAGCCGTTCGAGGCTGCGGTCTCCAATGAGGCCGTGCGGCTGGCGGCAACCGACTCCGTACATTTCGGCAACCAGCAGGACAATGGCGGCTTCCGGGTTCTCGATGAAGAACCGGCCGGCCTGACCACATCGGGCAAGTCAGTCTCGATGGAAGACGAACTGGTCAAGTCCAGCGAGATCCGCCACGCCTATGAGATGAACACGGCGATCGTATCGGCATTTCACCGCATGATCCTGATGACGGCGAAGGGGTCGTAATGGATTATCTCAGTTCCGCCATCAAGGTAGCCGCATCGGGGCTGGACGCCGAAAACGTCCGGCTGCGTGTCGTCTCCGAGAACATCGCCAACGCCCAGTCGACATCCAACATCCCGGGCGGCGATCCCTACCAGCGCAAGGTTGTCGCCTTTGCCTCCGAAGTGGATCGCGCTTCCAATACCGCCGAGGTCAGCGTCAGCAACGTGCAGCGCGACCTGAGCGATTTTCAGCTGGAATACGATCCGGCCCACCCGGCCGCCAACGCCGAGGGCTTCGTCAAGTTTCCGAACGTCAATCTGCTCGTCGAGATGGCGGACATGCGCGATGCCAACAGGTCCTACGAGGCCAATCTGCAGGTTCTCAAACAGGCGCGTGACCTGATCTCCATGACGATCGACCTGATGAGGGCGCGCTGATGGCAGTCGATTTTACCATTGGGGCTCTGAGCTCCCTCGCTTCCACCGGCAAAACCGGAACGACCGCCGCGGCAACATCGGTTGTGCGGCAGACCGGACCGAGTTTCGCCGAGACGCTGCAGAACGTGGCGCAGGGCACGATCGGCGAGTTGCAGGGCGCCGAGCGCATTTCGCTGCAGGCCCTGTCCGGCGAGGCCGACATTCGCGATGTCACCGACGCCGTCATGAGTGCCGAGCAGAAGCTGCAGACGGCCATATCCATCCGCGACAAGATCGTGACTGCCTTCCTTGAAGTCAGCCGGATGCAAATCTGAGGAGTAAGCCATGAAGGCCCTGTCCATCGCCGCCACCGGCATGACCGCGCAGCAGACCAATCTTGAGGTCATCGCGAACAACATCGCCAATGTGAACACCACCGGCTTCAAGCGCGCCCGCGCCGAGTTTTCCGATCTGCTGTACCAGACGGAACGGCTGGCGGGCACGCCGAACAGCGGCAACCAGGCCGTGATCCCCGAAGGCGCCAATATCGGCCTCGGCGTCCGCACCGCCGCCATCCGCAACGTTCACATTCAGGGCGCGCTCACCAGCACCGGCAACCGCTTCGACATGGCGCTGACCGGCGAGGGCTGGTTCCAGGTCGAGGGCGCGGCCGGCGAAACCGTCTACACCCGCGCCGGTGCCTTCAACACGAATGCGCTCGGCCAGCTGGTCACGGTCGACGGGTTCCTCGTGACGCCGGCGATCACGATCCCCGAGGGGTCCGTGGAAGTCATCGTCAACAAGACGGGCCAGGTTTTCGCCCGCCTCGAGGACCAGGTCGCCCTGCAGGATATCGGGCAGTTGACGCTTTCGACATTCGCAAACAACGCCGGCCTGAAGCCGCTCGGCGGCAATCTGTTCTCCGAGACCGAAGCGTCGGGCGCACCGGTGGTCGGCATTCCCGGCGATCCCGGCTTCGCCACTGTCGAACAGGGCTATCTCGAGGCGTCCAATGTCGATCCGGTCAAGGAAATCACCGAACTGATCGCCGCCCAGCGCGGTTACGAAATGAACTCCAAGGTGATCCAGGCGGCCGACCAGATGGCCAGCGTCGTCTCGACCGGGTTGCGCTAGAATGATCGATCGGTGGAAAGGCACTGTTGTCGCCGTCCTGGCGGCGCTGCTGGTCTGGAGCGGTCCCGCGACCGCTTCGGAAAACGCCGACATTGTCATCACCGTCAATCGCGTCATCTATCCGGGCCAGACCGTTCCCGCCGATGCTGTCGTCGAGACGAGGCTGCGCAAGCCGTTGCGTAGTGGCACGGTCGCCATTCATGACGCGGGAGAGGTGATCGGCATGGTTGCCGCGAAAACCATCCTGCCGCGCCGGCTGATCGCGCCAAGCGCGCTGCGCGAGGCCTATGCGGTCGAGGCCGGCGAGACGGCAACGATTTACTATCGAAAGGGATCGCTGACCATCGCGATGGATGCGGTCGCCCTTCAGTCCGCCGGCTTCGGCAAGCCGGTTCGCATGCGCAACATTTCGAGCGGGCGCACCGTGACCGGCATTGTGATGCCGGACGGCGACGTGCTCGTGGAGGCGCGATGAAACGCTTTGTTCTCATGCTCGCCATGCTCGCCGTCACTGCGCCCGCCGCCTGGGCGCAGTCGCGCGTCAAGGATATAGCCACGCTGCAAAGCGCGCGCGACAACCAGCTTGTCGGATATGGTCTCGTCGTCGGCCTTCAGGGCAGCGGCGACAGCCTGCGCAATGCGCCGTTCACCGAACAGTCGATGCGCTCGATGCTCGACAATCTCGGCATCGCGACAGCCGAGGGCCGGGCGCGCCTGAAGAACATCGCCGCGGTGATCGTGACCGCGAACCTTCCGGCATTCGTCCGCCAGGGCTCGCGGATCGACGTTTCTGTCTCCTCGCTCGGCGACGCGACGTCGCTTGGCGGCGGCCAGTTGGTGATGACGCCGCTGCGCGCCGCCAATGGCGAGATCTATGCCGTCGCTCAGGGCCCCGTCTCGATCTCCGGTTTCCAGGCGCAGGGCCAGGCCGAGACCGTTTCGCGCGGAACGCCGACCGCCGGACGCATTTCCGGCGGCGCGATCGTGGAACGGGAGGTCGAGGCCGACTTCTCCGCCGAACACGCGCTGACCCTGCAACTGCGCAATCCCGATTTCACCACCGCGATTGCCATCACCGACGCGATCAACAGCTTCGGTACCGTGCAATACGGCATGAATCCGGCCCGCGAGATCGATTCGCGCACCATCGCGATCACCAAGCCGAAGAACATCTCCGCCGCGCGGTTCATCGCCGGGATCGAGAATCTGACGGTGCACACGGCCTCGCCGGCGCGCGTCGTGCTCGACGAGCGCACCGGAACCGTGGTTATCGGTCAGGATGTCCGCATCTCGAAGGTGGCGATCAGCCATGGCACGCTAACAGTCCGGGTTACCGAGACACCGACCGTCGTCCAGCCGGGACCGTTCTCCGACGGCGAGACCGCCGTCGAGCCAAACACCTTCATCGACGTCTCCGAGGTCGGCACGCAGCTCGGAACCGTCGACGGCACCGACCTTCAAAATCTTGTCGAAGGGCTCAACCGGCTCGGCGTCGGGCCGAACGACATCATCGCCATCCTTCAGGCGATCAAGAGCGCCGGCGCCATGCAGGCCGAAGTGGTGGTGCAATGACCCGGCTATGCTCGATTTCCATGAAGCCCGGCGCGTCCCTTCTCGGACCGGCCGTCGCGGTAGCCGCGATCCTGGCCCTTGCCGCGCCGGCATCGGCGCAATCTTCGCTGCCGACCCTGCTGGATGCGCCGCCACCACGCGCCAGTTCGGATGAAATCCAGCGTTTCTGCTCCAACATCGCCGACGCCGCCCGCGAACGCCGCTATGCGATCCAGCGCGAAGAACTCGAGGCGTTGCAGACGGAGATCGAGGATCGCATCGTCGTTCTCGAAAAGAAGCGGACCGAACTTCAGCAATGGGTCGAGAAGCGGGAACGCTTTTCCGACGCGGCCAATGAAGGGCTCGTCGAGGTCTTTGCGAAGATGCGCCCGGACGCCGCCGCGCAGCGCATGGAGAAACTGCCGGGTGAACTGACGGCTGCGTTGCTGACCAAGCTGAGTGCGCGAACGGCCGGAACGATCCTCAACGAAATGTCGCCCGACCGCGCCGCATTGGTGGCCGTGATCATGGCGGCCGTCGCCGACAAGGGAGAAACGCGGAAATGAGGCCGGTGCTTCTTCTTTTGCTGGCCGGGGCCGTTGCGCTCGGCGGCTGTGCGACCCATCCGCGCGAAATTGGCAAGACACCAGCGCTGTCGCCGGTCGGCGGCGATCTGGCGGCCGATCAGATGGCCGTCAAGCCGACGGAGTATCCCGCCAAGCCATCCGGGCATCGCTACTCGGTCTGGAACGATCGCGCCGCGAGCCTGTTCACCGCGCACCGCGCCGTCGCCAAGGGCGATATCGTCTCCATCAAGATCGCGATCAACGACCGCGCGAAGCTGGACAATCAGAGCGCGCGCAATCGCACCGCGAACAAGAAGATCGGGCTGGGCGCCGGATACGGCACCGATGCGATAACCGGCGGCCTCTCCGCCGATGCCTCGATGAACTCCTCGACCGACTTCGCCGGGTCCGGCGGCACGACACGGGCGGAAACCATCGATCTGTCGGTGGCCGCCGTCGTCGTCGATGAACTGGCCAATGGCAACCTTCTGATCCAGGGCTCCCAGGAAGTGCGGGTCAACGCCGAGATGCGGGTTCTGACGATCTCGGGCATCGTGCGCCCCTCGGACATCGGGCCGGCGAACACCATCAACTACGATCGCATCGCCGAAGCGCGCATCTCCTATGGCGGCAAAGGCCGGATCACCGAGGTGCAGCAGCCGCCCTACGGCCAGCAGGCGCTCGATCTCTATCTTCCCTTCTGACGGCGCGCGGCGATGGCATCAACCATTGAACACCAGACGGACAGCGAGAGCGGACCTTCCATGGTCGCGTTCCTGATCGCGTGCGCGGTCATCACGCTCGTCGCGGCCGGCGCGGGATTTGGCGTCAGCGCGACGATGATCGGACCGGCGACGTTCCCGTCCTCGGACGTGGCGAACGATGGCGGAGCCGCCTCCGGTGGCGGCGAAAGCGGGCATGGCGCTCCGGCGTCCGGCCACGGCGCAGAAAGTGCCGATACCGGAAAACCGGCACATGAATATGTCGTCGTCGACATCCCCTCAATCACCACCAACCTTGTCGATCCGTCGGATGCCTGGATCCGCATGGAATTGTCACTGGTCTTTACCGAGAAGGCCGACCAGGAAGTCGCGATGGAGGTTCATCAGGATATCCTCGCTTATGTCCACACGATGAAACTCTATAATCTGCGAGGAGGAAGCGGCTATCAGCACCTGATCGAGGATCTGCAGGAACGTGCCGCTATCCGCACCGAAGGGCGCGTCAAGCGGGTGCTGGTCCGCTCGTTGATCCTCGAATGAGACGCTGCGCCGTTCTTCTTGCTGTCGTGATGGCGCTGGTTGCGTTTCCAGCCCTTGCGCAGAACCAGCCGGGCTTTGCCCTCCCCGAGGGGCTGACAGGCCAGACCAGCGGCTACATCGTGCAGCTGTTCGGTCTGCTGACCGTACTTGCGGTCGCGCCGGGCCTGCTGATCATGGTGACGAGCTTTACCCGGTTCGTCATTGTGTTCTCGATCCTGCGGTCAGGCATCGGCCTGCAGACGACGCCGGCCAATATCGTCCTGGTCAGCCTCGCGCTCTTCATGACCTTTTACGTCATGGCGCCGGTTTTCGACCGCGCCTGGAGCGATGGCGTCCAGCCGCTGGTCAACGAAGAGATATCCGAGCAGGAGGCGTTCCCCCGCATTGCGCAGCCATTTCGCGAGTTTATGCTCAACAATGTGCGCGATCAGGACCTTAAGCTCTTCGCCGATCTTGCCCGCGAGCGCGGCCAGACGGTGACCGTCGATGAGAACATCGATATCCGCGTCGTCGTGCCCGCCTTCATGATCTCGGAAATCCGGCGCGGCTTCGAGATCGGCTTTCTCGTCGTTCTTCCGTTCCTCGTCATCGACCTCGTCGTCGCCACCATCGTCATGGCGATGGGCATGATGATGTTGCCGCCGTCCGTCGTGTCCCTGCCGTTCAAAATCCTTTTCTTCGTGATGATCGACGGCTGGAACGTTCTCGTCGGCAGCATGGTTCGGTCTGTCGTTTAAAGACAGTATTTACTATTCATTTACCATAAATATTAGTAATTAGTCCCGGATTTCCCAGAAAAAGCGGACTCAATGCTTTTTTAATGTTTCCCCGGCATCTTGCGCCCAGTCACATCGGCTATCCGTGATGATAGGGGCATGATGCCCGGCCGCTGTACCGGAAGATCCGGAATGTCCCTCCTTTGTTAGTTTTTGGGAAGGGGACACTATGTCCAGTATTATGACCAACACCTCGGCGATGACGGCTCTGAAGACCCTCGCCGCCACCAATAAAGCAATCGAAACCACCCAGACCCGGATCTCGACCGGCTACGCGGTTTCTTCCGCCAGCGACAACGCTGCCTACTGGTCCATCGCGACCACCATGCGTTCCGACAACAATGCTCTCGGTACTGTTCAGGACGCTCTCGGTCTTGGCGCCGCCACGCTCGACGTCGCATACACCGGTATGGAATCGGCCATCGAGGTCGTGGACGAGATCAAGACGAAGCTCGTCGCCGCGAAAGAGCCGGGCGTCGACAAGGCGAAGATCCAGTCCGAAATCACCGAACTGCAGGCACAGCTCGAAGGCATCGCGACTTCGGCATCGTTCAACGGTGAAAACTACCTGCACACGGCGACAGGCCTGACCGCAGGCACGGAATCGGTCGTCGCGTCCTTCACGCGTGATGCGTCGGGCAATGTTTCCATCGAGACCATCGACGTCGACACGACGACCACCGTCCTCACCGATGTCGATACCGCCGCGAACGGCATCCTGTCCCAGGATCGGACCGGCACGAACACCAACGTTGCTTCGATTGCCGGCGGCGCCAACGACATCACGATCGACGGAACCACCACGGATGCCGAACTCGACGACATGATCGAAGTTGTCGATGCGGCCCTGACCGAAATGACGGAGGCTGCCACGACGCTCGGTGCTTCCAAGAAGCGCATCGACATGCAAAACGACTTCGTCGGCAACCTGATGGATGCCATCGATCGCGGTGTCGGCCAGCTCGTCGACGCCGACATGAGCGAGGAATCGACTCGCCTGCAGGCCCTTCAGGTCCAGCAGCAGCTCGGCATCCAGTCTCTGTCGATCGCCAACCAGAACGCTCAGACGATCCTCTCGCTCTTCCGCTAAGAGCCTGAAAACGCGAGTTTTTCGCTGGATTTTCGATCAGGCCGCCTTCGGGCGGCCTTTTCTTTGCGATTTGTTAAGCATTTTCCTTAAATCCTAGTGTTGTTTTCCGCCGCATAGGCCTTCGGGTATCGGCGACAGTGTTCTGAGTTTCCTTGCGGCGATTAGTCTCGCGCAAGTTTCGGTGCGTAACCTGCCGGTTGGATTAGTACGCGTTTCGCCGAGTGGCCCTGTTTCGGCCTGGTAATCTGTTTGAGTTCCAGCGATTTCACCGTTCCCGCTCTTCGGGAGCGCGTCCGCATATCCGCATGGAGCGCAGGGTTGCCAACCGGTCCGGGAAAGTTCGGCGTCGAGTGACATTCGAATTAGTTGCGAATGGAACCGCATATTGGCCACGCTGCAGGCCAAGCACAGTGGATATCGAACGATAGGGCATGATGCCCGGCCACTGTACCGGCTGACCCGGAATGTCCCTTGTTTCGAGATTTTGAGAGGGACACGCAATGTCCAGTATTATGACCAACACGGCAGCGATGACCGCACTCAAGTCGCTGCAAGCCACGACCCGGAATATCGAGATGGTGCAGTCTCGTATTTCGACGGGTTATTCGGTCGCCGAGGCATCCGACAACGCCGCCTATTGGTCGATCGCAACCACGATGCGCTCCGACAACAACGCGCTTTCAACCGTCCAGGACGCCCTGGGTCTCGGTTCCGCGAAGGTTGACGTCGCCTACACGGCCATGAACAGCGCCATCGAGGTTACCGGCGAGATCAAGGAAAAACTGGTCGCCGCGCGAGAGCCCGGCGTGGACCGCACGAAGATCCAGTCGGAAATCAAAGAGCTTCAGAATCAGCTGACCGCGATCGCGGAGTCGGCATCGTTCTCCGGCGAGAACTGGCTTTCCGTCGACACTGGCGCGGCCGACTACTCCGCGACCAAGAACATCGTTTCGTCCTTCACCCGCGCCAATGACGGTACGGTGTCTGTTTCGACGATCGCCATCGACATCACCGCCACGGAACTCGTCAACGCTTCCGGTGACACCGGTATCCTCGACACGACGACGACCACCACCGGCGCCGGTACGGCCACGATTTCCGTTCTCACCCTCGATATCACCGCCGCCAATGTGGACGATGACGATATCGACGACATGATTTCCTGGGTCGACTCGGCATTCCAGGACATGACGACCTCGGCTTCCAGCCTTGGCGCGGCCAAGTCCCGCATCGACATGCAGCAGCAATTCGTGTCCAGCCTGATGGATGCGGTCGAGCGGGGCGTCGGCCAGCTGGTTGATGCCGACATGAGCGAAGAATCGACGAGGTTGCAGGCCTTGCAGGTTCAGCAGCAGCTCGGCGTGCAGGCGCTTTCCATCGCCAACTCCAACGCGCAAACCATCCTGTCGCTCTTCCAGTAAGAGCGAAAGTCAGCCGCAGCGGATCCATTCAAGGCGGGTGACCCTCGGGTCGCCCGCTTTGCTTTGTTCCAGGGCCGGCAGTCGGGCCAGGCGGCACGCCTGACAACGGTCAAGACACTCTCACACAAGTTTCGCGGTCTATCTCCGTAAGGGGATATGGAGTTGCCGCAGTGCTTGAGCAGTTTCAGCAGGTCGCGAACAATCTGATGGCGCTGGGCGCCCGCAAGCTGGCCATTCTGGTCGCGGTCGGGCTGTCGGTGATGATCGGTGTCGGCGCCGCCGCCTATTTTCTCAATCGTCCGGCTTTCGAGCCGATCTATGTCGGCCTCGAGCGCGATGACATCACGCGCATGGGCATGGCCTTGGCCGATGCCGGCATCTCCTACGACGTCAATCAGGACGGCACGTCGATACTCGTGCCTGCCGGCAAGACCAGCCGGGCGCGCATGATCCTTGCCGAAAAGGGCCTGCCGAACAGTTCCGGCACCGGTTACGAGCTGTTCGACAATCTCGGCTCGCTCGGCCTGACCGCCTTCATGCAGGAAGTGACCCGGGTTCGCGCGCTCGAAGGCGAGATCGCGCGCTCGATCCAGACGATTCGTGGCGTCAAGGGCGCGCGCGTTCACATCGTTCTCGCCGACCGTGGCAATTTCCGCTTTGCCGAACAGACACCGACCGCGTCGGTCGTTGTACGCTACGAGGGCGCCAATGCCGAATCCAGCGCGCTCTCGATCCGCCATCTCGTCGCGGCTGCGGTTCCGGGCCTGCAAGCCGAAAACGTCACCGTTCTGGACGCCGCCGGCCGATTGCTCGCCGCCGGCGAGGATCCCCTCAACAGCACGGCGACCAGCACGCTGGGGATCAAGTCGACCGTCGAGAACGAGGTTTCGGACAGCGTCTACAAGGCGCTCGCCCCCTATCTCGGCGACATGAATTTCCGTGTCTCCGTCCAGGCCGATATCAACACCGATCAGCGCCAGGTTGAGGAGACCATCTTCGATCCCGAATCGCGCGTCGAGCGGTCCGTGCAGGTGGTGCGCAGCGAGGATGCTTCGTCCCAGAAGTCGGGCGGCGATCCGGTATCCGTCGAGGAGAACCTTCCAGACGAGACTCAGGGCGATGGTGCTTCACCGCAATCGTCCGAGCGCAGCGAGCGGCGCGAGGAAACGACGAACTACGAACTGAACTCCAGACGGATCGCCACGGTCAGCAGTGGCTATTCCGTCGATCGGCTCTCGATCGCCGTGGTGGTCAATCGTGCTCGCATCGCCGAAACGCTCGGCGAAAACGCGGACGCCGCGCAAATCGACGCCAAGCTCGCCGAGATCCGTCAGCTGGCTGTCGCAGCCGCGGGCGTGTCCGACAGCCGGGGCGACATGGTGCAGGTGACGGCCGTCGACTTCATGGAAGGTATAGACGGCATCCCGCTCCAGGAGGCAGGCGCGATGGATGTTCTGGGCGAACATCTCGGCACCTTCATCAACGCGCTCGCCTTTGTCGGCGCGACATTGCTCGTCATCTTCCTCGGGCTGCGTCCGCTGATCAACGTGCTCAGGGGCGAGTCGCCCGTCGCCGCGCTGCCCTCCGGTTCCTCGTCGTCCGGTCTCGACGACCTGCCGGCGCTGGAGGATTCCACGCTCGGCCCGTCCTATGGCAGCGACGATATCGGCGGCCTCGACGGCCTGCCGGAACTGCCGCCCTTGCCGTCCTCGCAGCAATCCTCCGATCAGAGCGATCTCCTGGCGCGCATGCGTCCCTCGCCGGAAGAACGCCTCACCATGATCGTCGATCTCGACGAGGAGCGCGCCGCCTCGATCCTGCGGCGCTGGGTGAGACAGGAGGCGGCGTAACGTGGCCCGCTCCAGCCTGATGAGCCTGCTGCCGGATTTCGCCGAGGAGAAACCGGCACCGCCGGTCTACAGCGCGCCGGGTTTCGAGCCGCTCGTACACGCGGCGTCGTCGAAGGAAGAGTTTTCCTCGCTCGACATGCCGATCGGTTTCATGGGCCTTGAACCCGCGACGGATACCGAATCGGAGATCGATCCGTTTGCCGCCACGCCGCTCGCCAACGATGGTGAAATCGGCGATCTCGAAGATCTCGACATTGGCTCGCTCGAAGACCTCGATCTTCCGGGCCTCGACGACATTCCGGCGGCAGGCACGGCCGGGCCTTCCGTCCCGGATTTGCTGCAACACCCCGCCGGTGACTTGCCTGCGGAAACCGGCCTCGACGATATCGACCAGGCCGCCGCCGACGGCGTAGCCGCGCAGGCCGCGCTGGAGGAGGCGCATCGCGAGGAGATCGAACGCCTCCAGATGGGGCATCGCGAGGCGCTCGATCTTCTGCTCAAGGAATCGCTGCCGAAGGCGAAGCAGGAGATCGTGGAAACCCTGGCGTCGGAACTTGCGCCGCTTCTGGCCGGCCGCTTGCGCGAAGGTCTCGTGGAACAGTCGGTCGCGGCCCTGTCCGACATGGTCGCCCGGCTTCTGGACGACACTGCCGCGGTGACATTCGACCTGCACGGTCCCGAACATCTGGTGCTGGCGTTCCAGAACGCCTGGGAGGGCGATGCCGCGCAGATCAATCCGATGCCGGATGAAAGCGTCGATCTGGTCGCCCGGATCGACAAGACCGTGATCGCGACACGGCTCGCCGAAGCGGATCGTCTCATAGCGGAGGCGCTGACGTGAACGGCCAGGAGAAAAACCAGGAAAAAGCTCAGGAAATCATCATCATCAAGCGTGGTGGCGAGGGCGAACACGCCCATCACGGCGGCGCCTGGAAGATCGCTTTCGCCGACTTCATGACCGCGATGATGGCGTTGTTCCTCGTTCTGTGGCTGATCAATGCCGCCAACGAGGAAACCAAGAAAGCCGTCGCCAGCTACTTCAATCCGGTCAAGCTGGTTGACCGCAATCGAAGCGTGAAGGGCCTGCATGACGCCGAGGGCGTCCAGGAAATCGAGGTTCAGGCACCCAACGAGCAGTTTCCGGAAGAAGAGACTGTGAAATCCGAAAAGGTCGAGGAGCAGTCGGCGACGGATTCGCAATTGTTCGCCGATCCCTTCTCCGTGCTCGATGAGATCGCCACCCATCAGGCCCCCGGCCAGATCCGCAATATCGAGGAAGAGGGCGGCCGCAACGGCAACGACGCCGTCAACGACGCCCAGGGCGGCGAAGCCTTCATGGACCCGTTCTCGCCGAATTTCTGGAACGAGGAAGTCCGGCCCTCAAACGATATGGGACAACTCGCCGGCCAATTCGAAACGGAAGGCGTCGATGATACCGAAGGCGTCGACGAGGCCGGGACCGCTGAAGCCGCCGAAGAGGTCGCCGCAGCCGGTGAAAACGCTCAGGACCTGCTCGATGCGCGGATGGGCATCACGGACGAAACCACCGAAGTCGATGCGGCGGGCGAAGATGCGATGGAGACGGCAGCCATCGAAGGCAAGTCCGACGAGGAGTTGGCCAAGGCCATCGCCACGCAGGAAAAGGTCGATGCCATCGAGGCCGCAGCGGAGAAGCTGCGCGTGAACATAACCGAAAAGCTCGGGGAAGCGCTCGGCGAGGATGCGGCGGTTCTGGATGAGCTGTCCGTGAAGGCCGTCGATGGCGAAGTCCTGATCTCCCTGACCGATGCCTTCGAAATCTCCATGTTCGAGATTGGCTCCGCCGTTCCGTCGCGCGATCTGGTCATCGCGCTCGAAAAGATCGGCGATGTCCTGTCCGAAGAAGCAGGCGGCATCCGCATTCACGGCCACACCGATGCGCGCCCCTTCCGCTCCAAGGATTACGACAATTGGCGGCTGTCGGCCTCGCGCGCGCAGTCGGCCTATTACATGCTGCTGCGCGGCGGCCTCGAGGATACGCGTGTCCGTGAGATATCGGGTTTTGCTGACCGCAAGCTACTCGATGCGGATGACCCCTATTCCCCGAAAAATCGCCGTATAGAGGTGATGGTCGAGGTCGAGACGGGATGACCGGGCCGCGACGTCTCCTGCTTTCGGCTGCCTGCGCCGGCATGCTGACGGGCATCGTCCCGGCGGCCGCCGAAGGCCTCGCGCTCGAACCCTACAAGATGGTGCGCTCGCTGCAGCGGATGCACGACGAGATCGCCGACGGCGACAAGTCGGCCCTCGGCATGCAGCGCGAGATGGTGAAGCTGATCGACGAGGGATTCCGCACGATGGAGGCCGCCGCCTTCAGGGACCCCAAGAACGCCAGGGCGTTGATTTCCTATGCGATGGCGGGCGGAAACCCCAAGACGCTGGAGTCGCGCATCGCCGATCTCGGCCAGAAGGACGACGAGATCGTTCGTCTCGCGGTCGCGGTTCTGGTCTATCAGAGAGGCGCGGGCCGCACTGCCGCGTCGCGGCTGCAGGATGTGGATCCGGTCGGCATCGGCGGCCTATTCGGCGCGTCGCTCGCGCTTGTCAGGGGCCTCGTGACCAAAGACGACGAGCAGGCGCGTATCGACTTCGACACCGCCCGGCTTCTGGCGCCCGGCACGCTGGTCGAGGAGGCCGCACTGCGCCGCCTCATGACGATCCACAAGCGACGGCAGGACCCGGTCTCCTTCCTGCGCGTGGCGAGCCGCTATGCGCGCCGCTACATCGCCTCGCCCTACGCGATCCAGTTCGCCCAGGAGTTCGTCAACGCCGTCGTCGAGATGGACGATGTCATGGACATGACGGATACCATCGAAATTATCGAGTTCATGCCGGAACCCTACCGCGGCGCGGTGACCGTCCGGCTGATGCGCAAGGCCACGGTTGAGGGCAACACCGAACTCGTTCGCAGGATTTCCGAACTGTCCGAAACGGAAACGGAAATGGCCGACGCGCCGGAAATCGATCCGGAGATCGGCGCGCGGCAGGTGCTCTATGCGCGTATCTCGGAAGTCACGTCGGAGAATGTCGACAAGGTGGCCGACGAGCTGCAGCGCATCGACCGGTCCGAACTGGCGGATAGCGACCGCAATCTTCTCGACGCCGTGATCGCGATCGCCCGGGCGGTCACCGATCCGGAGCCGACCGTGACGGCGGCAATCCCCTCGAAGCCGGTCCCCGGCGGCGAGAAGATCTTCCGTGAATCCGTTCACGAGCAACAGGATAAGGGTTTGAGCGGTTTCGACGAATTCGTCGGCGGCGCGCGCGAAAAGCTCGAAAATATCGACCAGATGCTGGAGGAAATGCAATGATCGGCAACGGCGTTGCGGCGCTCGCCTCGACCACCGCCCTCCAGCAAAAGGGAACGGCGTCGGCAGCGCCGGCCTCTGGTGGGAAGGCCGCCGACTTCGCGGATACGCTCGGCCGAATCGGGTCGAACGGTCAGCGATCGGGCGATCAGGCTGCGGATGCTGAAACGCCCCGGAAAGACGATCCGCAACAGGTCATGACTGGACATGCCCGTCGCGACCGGCTGTTCGCCGATATCGGTTGGCGCGCGCCCACGCAAAGCACGGATGCTGAGGCCAAAGATGCCGAAAGCGCGGATGCGGATGACGGGACAAGTGCCGATGACGGCCTGAACAAAGCGGGCGAGAAAGCCACGGCGTCGCCGGAGGCGAACCGGCAAACGAATGTGCCGATGGACGTGGTTGCCAACGTCGCGGCCGGGCCGGATGGGAAAGCCGCCGAAGGCACCGACTCCGAAGAGAGCGCGGCACCCACTGACAGGCAGGCGGAGTCGGACAAGAAGAACGCCATCGTCCCGCCCGCATTCGACAAGGGCAGGATCGATGCGTCGGATGACGCCAATGCAGCGCAGTCCGCGCCGCCGCAATCCGTCGGCGACGGGAAGACCTCTCCCCGGACGGATCAGCCCGCGAATGACCGGACGCCGACCACCCAAGCGTCCGCCGCGCACGCCACAGTTTCCAATGAGCAGGTCGCTGCTGCCGGACGCGCCGCACCTGTTTCCAGCAACGATGGACGGGCTGCGGTTGATGGCAAGGTTCCTCCTCCGGCCCCGGAAACTCAGGGTTCCGGAAGGTCTTCCCCGGTATCATCTGTGCTACAAAACGACGCGTCGGCCTCCAAGCCAGTGGCGCCTCAAACCCCGAAAGCGCGCAGTGGCGAGGCGGTGCCGTCCGTTGGCGCGGAAGTGACAGCGCGCGGAAAAACGGCAGCTGCGGAAGCCGGTGAAACACGTGTGCGAAGCGGCGAGCCGGCCGCGCCACGCGTTTCGACGGCTGTGAACGGCAACGCCGAGCCATCCGCGCCCGACAAGCCCGCGACCGTTCCGATTGTCCAGTCGGCTCAGCCGCTTGCGACAGGCGGTGAGCGCTCGGCCGCAGGGCAGGTCGCCGACGCCGTGGCCCGTGATCTCCAGGAACTCGCGCCGTCGCGCCTCGTCGTCGCAACTTCTTCCGGTCAGGGCCGCCCGGTACGGGCGATCAGCCTGCAACTCAATCCCGTCGAGCTCGGCTCCGTGAACGTCCGTCTGCATCATGTTGACGGCGAAATGCGGGTGTCGATCCGTGCAGAATCCGACCAGACAGCCCAGATGCTGGCGCGCGATTCCGATGCCATCCGCTCGGCATTGCGGGCCGCCGGCATCCAGACGTCCGAAATTAGCGTCACAACCAATCGTCCCGAGACGGCAGCCCAGCAGCAACAGATCGCAGGCCAGAACCGGGATGCTTCCGGCCAGCAATGGAGCGGTCATGACAATCGCGGAAATACGTCGAATGAATCCGGTCAATCCAATCGCCAGCGCGCTCAGGGCGACCTGCCGAACGGCCGTTCGGGCCACGATTCTGGCGATGCTGGCACTGCCGGCGACGATGGCAGGCTTCTCATCTGAGGCCCACGCCGCCTCCCCGGTGCAGCATCAGGGCATCTGCGAACGCTACGTCACTGAGGCTGCGCGGGCATATGACGTTCCGGTCGGTGTTCTTTATGCCGTCGGATTGACCGAATCGGGCCTCAAGGGCGGCCTGCATCCCTTCGCGATGAACATTGAAGGCAAGACGAAATTTCCCGTTTCGGTTGACGATGCGATGCGTGAATTCGAGGATGCACGCCGCCATGGCGCCCGCCTGATCGATGTCGGATGCATGCAGATCAACCATTACTATCACCGCGAGAACTTTCCGTCGGACAAGGCGATGTTCGATCCGGGTCGCAATGTAATGTACGCCGCCGCATTCCTCAAATCTCTGAAACAAAAGCATAAAACCTGGTCGATGGCCGTCGCGCGATATCACGCGGGCCCGGATAACAATGCCGCGCAAAAACGGTATGTCTGCCGCGTGATCACCAACATGGTGGCGACGGGCGTTGGAAACTGGACGCCCGCGGCGAAGAGTTTCTGCGGCAGGTAGTCAGACCGCCATATCAACCGATTCGTTTTGACTCAGAAAAAATCAAATGACGCAATACGCGAAAAATCGCGATTGTGGATAGATTCTTGGCTCCGTTATGCCGGAATGGCCGAACAATGAACTGATTCGGGCGGGGGATGATAAATGATAGTCGTCATCGACGACCGAAGCCTTGTGCTAGAAGGTTTCGGCGGAATGTTTCAACGTATCGGTTACCCTGTATTTGGAGTATTGGGAAAAGAACTTCCGGCTTGGCTGGAATCGATTTGCTCAAGTGAATTAAACAGCATTGAAGCTTTCCTGGTTGGAAGTACAGACGGGGATTTTTGTGCTGTCAGCCAGATCAGGTCTGCCACCAAGGCGCCGATTATTTCGCTGCTGGAACAGAATTCGCTACCCGATATTCTGCATCAGTTCGAAATCGGTGCGGACGATGTCGTGCGCAAACCGGTTCACGTCCGTGAAATACTGGCCAGGGTCACGGCGATACGTCGGCGCAAGGACACCAGCAGTTCCGCCTATGAGTTCGGCCGCCTCCGGGTCCATACGGACGGCCGCGATCCCGAGATCGATGGCGAGAGCTTTCCGCTGCCGCGCCGGGAACGCCGCATTCTCGAATATTTGGCGTCCAACGGCGACCGCCGCGCGACGCGCAGCCAGATCTACAACGCCGTCTACGGCCTGTTCGAGCAGGACGTCGAGGAGTGCGTGATCGAGAGCCACATCTCGAAACTGCGCAAGAAGCTGCGCAAGACGCTCGGCTACGAGATCATCGATTCCAAGCGCTTCCTCGGATACCGACTTGAGGCGCCGTCGATCGAGCAGCAGCAGGCTGCCGAAGAGGCGCGCCAGCAGGTCTCGGCAGCCGCGGGCAGGTTCGGACAAGATTTGGAGGCTACGATCGCTCGATAATGCAAACGGAGGGATGTCCTCATGAGCCTCTACGGAATGATGCGGACCGGCGTGTCCGGAATGCAGGGCCAGGCCAGCAAGCTATCGACGATCGCCGATAACATCGCCAACGCAAACACGAACGGCTACAAGCGGTTCGGCGTCGATTTCTCGACGCTGGTGGTGAACGGCTCGACCGGGACATACAATTCGGGCGGCGTCGTCACCACGGTCCGGCAGGCCGTGACCCAGGACGGCGTCCTCCAGCCTTCGAATTCCTCCTCCGATCTGGCGATCGACGGCAACGGGTTCTTCGTTGTCCAGGACAACGATGGAAACTCCTTCCTGACGCGTGCCGGCTCCTTCGTGCCCAATGCGCAAGGCGAACTCGTCAACGCCGCGGGTTACTATCTCTCGGGCTACAGCTATGCCAATGGCGATCCGTCCGTCGTGGTCAACGGTTTCGCCGGTCTTGAGCGGGTGCAGATCAACAGCGGCGATCTTGAGGCATCCCCTTCGACGGAGGCGCTCTTTGAAGCGAACCTGCCGTCCTCGTCGGAAATCGTGACTGGCAGCCTGCCGTCATCGAACGCGAGCGGCGCCGAATTTTCGCACAAGGCCTCGATGGTCGCCTACGACAATCTCGGCGGACAGGTCATCCTCGACGTCTATTACACCAAGACGGCGAACAACACCTGGGAAGTCGCGATCTACGACCAGGCCGATGCGGCAGCGGATACCTCGTTCCCATATGCCTCCGCGGCCTTGCAAACGGAAACGATCAGCTTCGATCCGGTGACGGGCGATCTTGCCACCGGCAGCCCGACATCGATCACGGTCAACGTCCCGGACGGCGCGGCGCTCGAAATCGATCTCTCGGAACTGACCCAGCTTTCGACCGGCTTCGTGGACGTGGATATTACGATCAACGGCAACGCGCCCGCGACGATCGAGCGTGTCAATTTCAGCGACGACGGAATCGTCTACGCGCAATACACCGACGGCTCCTCGCAGCCTCTTTTCCGCATACCCGTGGCGAGCGTGAACAGCCCCGACCAGCTCGATTCCCTGTCGGGCAACGTGTTCCAGGCCAGCGAGGACTCAGGAGAAATCCGCCTCGGTTTCGCGGCGCAGGGCGAGTACGGCTCGATCGTGTCGGGTGCGGTGGAGTCGTCCAATGTGGATATCGCCGAGGAACTCACGGAGATGATCCAGTCTCAGCGCAACTACACGGCAAACTCCAAGGTGTTCCAGACAGGTTCCGACCTGATGGACGTCCTGTTGAACCTCAAGCGCTGATGGATGATGGTCACCTTTCGCTTACCCATATTTGGTCGATCCGCGCGCCGGCGCATTGACCGGACCGTTCGGGTGGCCTGACCATGTCTCTCACCGCGGCGATCAGGACAGCGCAGAATTCCTTGATGAATACCGCGCGTCAGACGATCGTGACGACTCGCAATATCACCGAGGCGTCCAACGAGAACTATGTGCGACGCGACGCCGTTGTGGTCAGCAGCCTGAACGGCGCGCGGGTCGTCGATGTCCGCCGCAACAGCGACCAGGACCTGCTTCGCGACAGCCTGCGCGCCTTGTCCAACAGCACCGCGCAATCATTCATCAGTTCGGGCGCGGATCGCCTGCAACGGCTGGTCAACGGGACCGATAATTCGACAGCGCCCTCAACGCTCCTCGCCGCATTCGAGGACGCGCTCCAGCTCTATTCGTCGGATCCGTCCAATACTCTGCTCGCATCCTCGGCGGTCTATTCGGCCAAGGAGGTCGCAGACGGGCTGAACAGCGCTTCGCTCGCCATCCAGGAGTATCGCGGCGACATTGACCAGGACATCTCGAACTCCGTGTCCGCGCTGAACGATCTCCTGGTATCCTTCAAGCAGGTCAATGACGAGGTCATCCAGGGGACGCGAGTCGGCGCCGACATCAATGACGCCCTCGACGAGCGCGACACGATACTCAAGCGGATCTCCGAATTTGTCCCGGTCTCCGTCGTGCAGCGGGACGGCAATGACTACGCGCTTTATACAGGGCAGGGGGTGACCCTGTTCGAGACGGTGCCTCGCTCGGTCACCTTCGAACCGTTGAACTCCTATTCGCCGGGCATGACCGGCAACGCGATCCGCATCGACGGCGTGCCGATCATCGGCGGCGACGGGGCCAACACCGATTCCGTCGGCTCGCTCGCCGCCATGGTGCAGATGCGCGACGACATTGCGGTGCAATTGCAGAGCCAGCTGGACGAGGTCGCGCGCGGTCTGGTCACGAACTTCGCCGAAACCGATACAAGTGGCGGCACGGCGCCGGCGATGGCCGGCCTCTTCAGCTATGCGGGCGGTCCTGCCATCCCTGCAACGGGAACGGTGAGCAGTGGTATCGCCGTGACGCTCTCTGTCAACGCGGCCTTCGACCCCTCCATTGGCGGCGATCCCGAACTTCTGCGTGACGGCGGCGCGAACGGCGCGGCCTATGTCGCCAATACCTCTGGCGGCGCGGGCTATGCGGACCGCTTGATCGACTATGTCGAGCGTATGAACGATCCCTTGCCGACGGATATCGGCGCGGGCATCGCCGGTATCTATTCGGTCTCCGGCTACGCGGAATCCTCACTCGGTTGGCTGGAGTCGCTGCGCAAGACCGCGACGGAAGCCGCTGATTCCAAGACCGCCCTCTATGAGAGGCTGGACGGTGCGCTGCAATCCGCCACCGGCGTCAATATCGACGAGGAAATGGCTATTCTGATCAATCTCGAGCAGTCATACGAGGCCTCGGCACGCATCATTCGCGCGGTCGACGAGATGCTCGATGTCCTCATGGCGGCGGTGAACTAGCCATGAAGACCTCCGCTATTTCCTCGCTCGCCGTATCCCTAGCCCTGCGCAACAGCACGGCGAGGCTGCAGGGCTCTCTGCCGGGCCTGCAGCAGGAGGTCGTCAACGGCAAGCACAATGACGTCGGTCTGGCGCTTGGCGCCGAGACCCGCAAACTCGCCTCCTTCGTTGCTGATATCGACCACACCCAGCGCCTGATCGATACCAACGAGCAGGTCGGTACCAGGTTGACCGCGACGCAGGAAAGCATGACGCGGATGAACAACCTCGCCGACGACCTGACCAATGCGGTCGGTATCGTGATGGGTCATTCCGGACAGAATTACGCGGCCCGCCAGACGGCGGAGAACGTCATCGCGGAGATGACCTCGATTCTCAACACGCAGGTCAACGGCGTTTTCGTGTTTTCGGGCCTCAACGCCGACGAAAAGCCGATGAGCGACTACGAAACCGGCGGTGCGAAGGCGGCGTTCGACACCGCTTTCCAGACCTATTTCGGCTTTGGCAAGAACGACGCGGCGGCCGCCTCGATCACCCGTGCGCAGATCGACGATTTCATGACCACGCAGGTCGAGCCGATGTTCCTCGGCGCCGGCTGGAACACAAACATGTCGTCGGCGACCGACGAGGTCATGGTGTCGCGGATTTCGGCGGAGGTCACCGCGAATACGTCCGTCAGCGCCAATGAAAGTTCGTTTCGGCACCTGATGCTGGCGTCCGTCGTCGCGACCGAACTCTATGACAGCGCAATGGGTGCCGAAGCAATTTCCGGCGTATCGGAATACGTGATCTCAAATGCCGGAACCGCCGCTGGCAGCCTGACTGAGCTTCAGGGCCAGGTCGGTCTTGTCCAGGAGCGCGTCGAGCGCGCCAACGAAGCGCTGATCTCGCAGAAATCGCTGCTTGAGACATTCGCCAGCGAGCTCGAATCGGTCGATCCCTACGAGAAGTCGATCGAGCTCAACACGCTTCTGACGCAGATCGAGGTGTCCTATTCGGTCACCGCGCGCATCCAGCAGCTCTCTCTCATGAATTACCTCTAACGTAGCGTCAGCAAACAACCATGGTCGGTACAAAATGATAATGTTGCGATACGCCGAGATCGAAGAAGATTCTCCCGCCGACGCCCGCGAGCGCGAACGGCAACTGCTGGATCAGTCGATCGAGCTTCTCGAAAAGGCCGACCGGGAGGGACCGAAATCCTTCGCGCGCGTGGACGCCATCCATTTCACGATCCGGCTCTGGTCGGCATTGCTCGAGGATCTTGCAAGTCCGGACAATGCGCTCCCCAAGGAATTGCGGGCAAACCTGATCTCCATCGGCATTTGGATCCTTCGGGAATCAGACAAGATCCGCAAGGACGAGTCCGACAACATCAAGGGGATCGTGGACATCACGAAAATCATCAGGGGCGGAATGTCATGAAGAGTTCTTTCAAGATATTTCTGAAGGCGAATGAGCGCATCTTCATCAATGGTGCGGTGATCCGCGTGGACCGCAAGGTCTCGCTGGAGTTGCTGAACGACGTCCAGTTCCTGTTGGAAAACCATGTCCTGCAGGCCGAGGACGCGACCACGCCGCTGCGCCAGCTCTATTTCATCGTCCAGGTGATGGTGATGTCGCCCAACGACAAGGAAGCGGCGATGCCGCTGTTCCGCGAAAGCCTGCCCGCCCTCATCGCGGCCTTCAGCAACCAGAAGATCCTCACCGAGCTCAAACACGTGGATCGGCTGGTAACCGAGGAAAAATATTACGAGGCGCTGAAAACCATTCGCGGCCTCTATGCCGTTGAAGAAGAGATCCTGCAAAACAATCCGGCCGCAGTCAGGGTCCTGAAGGAAAACGCGCCGGTGAAGGAAGCGATAGCGGGGTAACCAGCATGACCGAGGTAACCAGCGCCACCAGCGCGACATCGACGGCCGCCGTATCGACCGCCAAGTCCCAGGTTGATTACGAGTCGTTCCTCAAGCTCCTGGTCGCGGAACTGAAGCACCAGGATCCGACGGAGCCGATGGATTCCACGGAATATGTCGCCCAGCTCGCGACATTCTCGAATGTCGAGCAGGGAATCCAGACCAACAACAAACTCGATGACCTGATCCAGATGAGCTACCTCCAGCAGGCCGGCTCGATCATCGGGCGCACGCTGACGACGCCCGACGGCGAAGTTACGGGCGAAATCAAGGAAGTGCGCGTCTTCGACGACGGCATCGCCGCCGTGCTCGAAAATGGCGAGCAGGTGGTCATTGGCGGCGGCGTCACGATCAGCTGATGAGTGAGGCCGACGCCCTCGACATCGTGCAATTCGCGATATGGACGGTCCTCGTCACATCGGCGCCGGCCGTCCTCATCGCGATGATCGTCGGCGTCGGCATCGCGCTGGTCCAGGCATTGACGCAGGTCCAGGAAATCACGCTCACATTCGTGCCCAAGATCATCGCGATCTTCCTGACCGTCTCAGTGTCGGCGCCCTTCATCGGCTCGCAGATCGGGCGGCTTACGGACGTTGTCTTCAGCCGCATCGCCACCGGTTTCTGACCCGTCTCGCCACGCGACCAAAGCCTGGCGCAAGGCTGGCGTGATATCGCGGATGGATGAACCGCCACTCCAGCCCCGGCAGAGACAGTTTCCTTGGCCAGCATTGATGTCGTCAGCAAGCCCGAGATAGCCAACGGGCGCGATGTTGCTTTCGCCATCGGCATCGTCGTGATGCTGGCGATCCTGTTCCTTCCCGTCCCCGTCTTCCTGATCGATTTCGGCCTCGCGCTGTCGCTCGCCTTCTCGGTGCTGATCCTGATGGTGGCGCTGTGGATCTCGAAACCGCTCGATTTCTCGTCCTTCCCGACGATCCTGCTGATCGCCACCATGTTACGCCTGTCGCTCAACATCGCGACGACGCGCACCATCCTCTCTGAAGGCCAGCACGGCACCGAGGCTGCGGGGCATGTGATCGGAGGCTTCTCCAGCTTCGTCATGAGCGGCGACTTCGTCATCGGGCTGGTGGTTTTCTTCATCCTGGTGGTCGTCAACTTCCTGGTCATCACCAAGGGCTCCACGCGTATCGCGGAAGTCGGCGCGCGCTTCACGCTCGATGCCATTCCCGGCAAGCAGATGTCGATAGACGCCGATTTGTCGGCCGGCATGATCAATGACGAGGAGGCCCGCGCCCGGCGCAAGGAACTGGAGGAGGAGAGTTCCTTCTACGGTTCGATGGACGGTGCATCGAAATTCGTGCGTGGCGACGCGATCGCCGGACTGATCATCACGGCGATCAACATCGTCGGCGGCATCGTGATCGGTTACACCCGCCACGGCATGTCAATCTCGGAGGCGGTGGACGTCTTCACCAAGCTCTCGGTCGGCGACGGTCTCGTGTCGCAGATACCTGCGCTGATCGTTTCGCTTGCCGCGGGTCTTCTGGTCTCCAAAGGCGGCACGATCGGCTCCGCCGACAAGGCGGTGCTGGACCAGCTCGGCAAATATCCCCGCGCGCTCTTCGTGGCGGCGGCCATGCTCGCGGCCCTGAGCCTGATGCCGGGGCTGCCCTTCATTCCTTTCATGGCGCTCGCCGGTATCCTCGCCGGGATCGGTTACATGCGCCCGCTGGCCGCCCAGCGCCGCGCGGCCGAGGAACAGCAGAAAGTCGACGACGCCCGCACCCAGCGCGAGGAAGAGGAGCGCGATTCGATCAAGGAATCGCTTCGCGCCACCGAACTCGAACTCGTTCTCGGAAAGCAACTGGCGGCCAAGCTCGTTCCGAGCCGGCAGGAAATGGCGTTCCGGATGAAGAAGATGCGCAAGCGCTTCGCCACCGATTACGGCTTCATCGTTCCCGATATCCAGATCACCGACGATTACGGGATCTCGCCGAAGGTCTATCAGATCAAGGTTCACGGCACCGTCGTCGCCGAATACGATCTGAGGATCGGTGAACTGATGGTGTTCGCGGAACCCGCCCAGCTCAAGGGCATCCCCTTCGAAAAGGTCAGGGAACCCGCCTACGGGATCGATGCGCTGTCTGTGCCCGAGACCTTCGCCGACGATCTGAAGACCGCGCGCATCGCGACCGCCGACAATGTCGCGGTGGTGCTGACCCATCTCAGCGAGGTCATCCGCAACAACCTGCCGCAGCTCTTCTCCTACAAGACCATGAAGGCTGTCGTAGAGCGGCTCGACCCGGAATATCGCAAGCTTACCGAGGAAATCTGCACGACCCATTCCTCCTATCCGGGACTACAGGCGGTTCTCAAGCTGCTGCTCGCCGAGCGCGTGTCGATCCGCAACCTGCCTCTGATCATCGAGGCCGTTGCCGAGATCGCTCCGTCGACGCGTCGCACGGAAACGATCGTCGAGCATGTGCGCGGGCGCATCGCGCAACAATTGTGTGGCGACATCACCGAACATGGCGTGCTTCATGTTTTGAGGCTTGGCAACCGCTGGGACATGGTGTTCCGCGAAAGCCTCAAGCGCGACGCCAAGGGCGACATTCACCAGTTCGACATCGATCCCCGATTGCTGGAGGAGTTCGGCAACGACATCAACAAGGTGATCGAGGGCTACAAGAAGCAGAACCGACGCTTCGCCATCGTCACCTCGCCCGAGGCGCGCCCTTATGTGCGCATGATCGTCGAGCGCATGCACCCCGACACCCCGGTCCTGTCGCATCTCGAAATCGGCAAGGGCATGGAGATCAGAATCCTCGGGACCGTCTCGTGATCGCCGCGCTGTCGGCGGATATCCTCGCCGCGTTTCTCGTCTTTTGCCGCGTCGGCGCGTGTTTCATGGTTCTGCCGGGCATGTCGAGCGCCCGTGTTTCACCGCAGATTCGCATTCTGGCGGCGCTTGCGGTGGCCGTCGCCGTTTCCTCCATCATCGGCGTGCAGATGCGCGATTTCCTGGCCGATCCAAGCCCGGCGACTTTGCTGCGCCTGATCGTCAGCGAGACGATCATCGGCACCGTTTTCGGCCTGATCGCGCGCTACTATCTGCTCGCCCTGGAGTTCATCATAACCGGCGTCGGCATGTCGATCGGCTATGGCGGCATGCTCGGCGTCAATATCGACGGCTTCGAGATGCAGTCGGCGCTCACCGCCTTCCTGTCCCTTTCCGCCCTGATGATTCTTTTCACGCTGGATTTTCATCACGTCGTCATCGGCGCGCTTCTCGGCTCCTATGACATCATGCCGCTGGACCGTTTTCCCGATACCCGCATCCTGCTCGTCGATCTCGTCGACGTTCTGCGCGAGAGCTTCCTTGTCGCGCTGCGCCTCGGCAGTCCCTTCATCGGCTTCGCCATCATCATCAATCTGGGCGTCGGTCTTCTCAACAAGCTGTCTGTACAGATTCCGATCTACTTCATCTCGCTGCCCTTCGTGCTCGCGATCGGGCTCACCATCATGTATTTCTCGGTGCCCTACATGCTGAGCCTGTTCGGCGACGGGTTCTCCGGGATGTACGGGCTGCGCTGAGATGGACGGGCAGAGGACGGATTTCGGCCGGCTCCTGCGCTTGCAGCGCGCGGTCAAGGCCGTCTGCGAACGCGACCTCGCCGATGCGCGGAACCGCGTCGCGTCCGCGGAACAATCGATCCGCGAGCTCCAGCGCGCGCTTTCCGGCGGCAATCCCGTCCTCGACCTGTTCCCGGATCTTGTCGCACGTCGCCTCGAGAACACGATGATCGAAAAGGCCGACGCCGAACGGCATGCCGGGGAGGCGGGGCGAAAGCTTCTGCGCGAGAAGAAGAAGCTGGAGGCGATCGAGGAGCGTCACGCGGAACAGCGCGCCACGGATGCGCGCGCCGGCGAAAACGCGGCCCAGTCCGAGACGATCGACCAGCGGCTCGCGCGCTACCTGTCAGCTTCAAGCAAGCTTGGCGGGATAGGCTGACCGTAAGGCAGTTCAATGTCCGGCGGCAGGAGACGCATGGCGGTCGATTTTCCATCGGATCTCATTCTCGACGTTGCGCGCGCGGCCGATCCGCAGCGCGCGCGAAATGTGGAGACGCGCCTTGCGGGGGCCGCCGGAGGCACCGACGCATCGAGTATCCTTTCCGAAGCCTCGAAAATCGGCAGGCACCTTTCGCGTGTGCATCAGGGAAAGGATGCGCATGAAGCGGCGAAGGAATTCGAGGCCCTGCTCGTGGCCAACATGATCACCGACATGATGGGCGAGGAAGGTGAGAGCTTCTTTGGCGGCGGCTTTGCCGGCGGCGTCTGGAAATCCATGATGGCCGAGCAGATCGCCAGCCAGGTGGTCAAGACGGCCGATTTCGGCGTCGCCGAGAAGATTTCGAATTATTTCGTGCGCTCCGGCGAGGATGTCGCCGCGATTTCCGGCATCAACGACGCCGAGGCCACGCCGAAAGAAAACCGCGCCATCGATGCGGCGCGCACTGGCACCAACGAGATCAGCCGCGACTTCATCCGCAAGATGATGGAGTTCGCCACGCCGGGCGAGAAGGGCTGACCGCCAGGATGGCGATGAAAGGAAGACCGGCATGACGACAGCTACGCGGCCCGCTCAGCGCAAGGGCGTTCTCGGCGCAAAGCAGCTCAAGCTCCTGTTTGCGCGCATCGGCGAAACAATCGAGGCCGAAACGAGGATGTTGCGGTCCAACCCGGTGATCGACCTGACCGCCGCCAACACGCGCAAGAACCGTTGCCTCTACGAACTGAACATCGTCTCGCGCGAACTGGCGCGTTTCGAGATCGATGACGAGATCCGCGCCGAGCTGAGTGCTTTGCGCAAGAAGGTCGAGGACAACGCCGCGGCGTTGCGCGCCCAAATGACGGCGACGCGTGATGTCATCGGGATTCTCGGTGACGCGATCGAGCGTGCCGAATCCGACGGAACCTATACCTCCGTCTCGCGACTGCCGGCCGGTTACGAATGATCGGTCAGGTTGTCTTCGGTCTGTGGGTTGCCGCGGTCACGCTCGGCGGCATCTATCTCGGCCAGCAGATGGCGCCGGAACCGGCCGCCGACGGGACGGTCGCGGTCGATCACACGCGCTATAACGATTTCAAGACCGACCTGTTCGCCATTCCCTATGTCAACGAAACCGGCATCGTCGGCTATGTGACAGGGCGGTTCACGGTCAAGACGGTCGCCAGGGAAGAGGCGGCCCTGGGCCTGCCGCTCAACACCATCATGCTGGACGCGCTCAGCCGGCATTTCTACGCCGAGGCGGACAAGCTTGCCCACCCGGACGGCTGGTCGCGTTTGCGCGAATCCATGCAGCGGTTGCGCGAAATCGCCAACGAGACGGCGGGGCGCGAGGTCGTGGCTGACGTGCTCATCGAACAGCTCGATTTCTTCGACAAGAACTCCGTGCGCGTGCCGGGCGATTCCCGTTTCGAATCCTCGGAAAACCGCTGAACGCGATCACTCGAGTTTGTTGGGGTCGATCTGCTCGTAGAATTCCGCCTTGTAGATGACGAACTTGTCGGTCCGCATGCCGACACGTGTTGCGCACACTTCGGGTCCGTCGGCATTCTTCTCGAGAACGGCGGTGAACTGAAGATAGAGGTCGTTGGTCACCTGGGACACGGCCATGCGCCATTCATCGGCGTTGCCGCGCGCGTCGTCATATTCCACCCGCATCACGCAATAGCCGACCTTGCCGGATTGCGAGTAGATCGGCACCGCCATGGGCGGAAACTTGACCCCGTCACCGCTCGCATGCGAGGCGCCATGCGGATCGGTCGCCGAGTTCGACGGCTGCGCGAGCATGATTTGCAGGTAAACCCCGGCAACCGCCGCGACACAGGCGGTCGCCCCGGTGACGGAGTACCGGACAAGACTGCTGGGTGCGGCCACGCTTTTTCCTCCGGTCGGCTGAACAGTTCGACCGCCATTGTGCCGCTATTCGCTTGCGCGGAGCTATTCGGAGGGAGTTGAAACGGTATGTTTCGCCGATTGGCTGGAAAGACAGTTCGCTTCGGGTTACGGTCGTAACCGTTACGGCAACATATGGGAAGTTACCTGTTCGCCGCTCCCGGCGAAGCGTACTCCTGAGCGAATTGAAAACACGCGGAACGCTTCAATGTCGACAGCTCGAATTCCGGATTCCGTAATCGATGGCTTATCCAATGAGACTGTTGATTGCGGCCGAATTGTCGCGGACATAAACACGATCGTCAGCTCGAGGCGATATGCGATTTATCGCCTGATCAGAATCAACGGGCTTCGCGTCGAATTGACTGAATCGACCCTCGATCCGCAAGTCTCCGCCTTCATGTCCGACATCCTGTCCGACGAGACCTCTGATTTCTCGCGCGCACTGCTGGACCGCGCCGTCCCTTACATATGGGATTTCTCGAGCGATCCGGTCGTCATCCGCCACACTGCGCGCAAGGCCGACCCCGCCTGGCTTGAACTGGCCCGGTCTCGCTTCCATGTCTTCTTCCGCAGAAGCACGCCGGCAGAAACGCTCCTGTACGTCGCCCAGTCCGCATCGGACGAGGACCTGCCGCGCGCCGAGGAAGTGCTGCATTGCCAGGGGCTTCTGCAAGTCGTTTTCGATCAGGTCACGGTTGGCGCAAGAGCCCGCCCCGAAACGGAAATTCGCATCACGGTCCGCGAACGCGAATGCCTGCGCTGGTGCGCGGAGGGCAAGACAAGCGACGAGATCGCGATCATTCTTTCGCTGTCGACCCACACGGTCAATCACTACCTCATCAGCGCAACGAAAAAGCTCAATGCCGTCAATCGGATGCATGCGATCACGACGGCGGTGCGGCTGGGTATCCTGGACATCAACAGCGTCCTTTAGGAAATTTAATTTTCGTTAACGTAAATGGGATTACCTAGTCGTGCTTGGTGGCGTTATAGCCCGGCATGAAGCCCATCCAAGTCCCGGCAGATCCGGAATGTGCGATCTACTTCCATTTCTTGGGACCGCTTGGGCATGGGAAATCCAGCCAATTCTGCGACGCGTGGCCGCGCGCCAGCGAAAAGCCGTTGGAACCTGTCCAACGGGCTGAAGCTTTTCGCCGTCGTTATTGCGGTCAATTTTATCGTCCTGCTCGCGGTTTCCGACTATCGGCAAAACCGGACCAGCATCGGCAGCGCCGCCTACGACAGCATCACTGTCGGTAAGGATTTGATCGCCGACATCCTGCCGCCCTCCTCCTATATCGTCGAAGCCTTTCTGACGATCGTGCAGGCCTCGCAGGAACCGTGGAACCGGGACCGCTACTTCGCGGAATACCGGACGCACAAGGACGCCTATTTCGACCAGCTCCAGCGCTGGGAGAAGGCGGCGATTCCCGAACACATCCGCAAGCTCATCACCGTCGATTCGCCGACGGTCCTCGACCGTTTCTGGATCGAGGCGGAGAACAATTTCTTTCCCAAGTTGGAAAACTCCGGCGGCATCGGTCTCGGCGCGGCCGAGATCAAGCAGTCCCTCGATATCCTCAAGGAGCGCTTCCTCCAGCACAAGGCGATCATGGTGCGCGCCTCCGAGGATGCCGAAACCTATCTCGCTTCGGTCGAACGCGACAGCAAAACGGATATGGCGGCCTTCGGATGGATCTTCCATGCCGCCTTCGGCGTCGCATTGCTGATGATCGGGGGCTTCCTGATCGCGCTTCACCGCACCGTCGTTCGCCCGCTCGTCAATATCGCCGGCTACACCGCCGATCTTGCGCATGGCGAAAGCGACGAGGAGGTGCCCTATACCCATCGCGGCGACGAGGTCGGCAGCATCGCGAAGGCCTTGACGATCTTCCGTGAAACGGCGGCCGAAAAGCTCGAAACCGAACGTCAGGCGGCGATGGACCGCCAGCGTGCCGATAATATCAAGGCGCAGAGCGACGCCGAATTGGCGGATCGGGCCGAGCAGACGAACATTGCGGTTTCCGCCCTCGCAGAGGCGCTGAGCCGGCTATCCGAAGGTGATCTCGACTGCGACATCGCCGAGCCCTTTGATGGCGAGCTGGAACGGCTGCGCGTCGATTTCAACATGGCGCTCGGCAAGATCTCCGGCACCTTCGAGAAGATCGCCATGACCGCGACCGGCATCGAATCCGGGTCGCAAGAGATATTCACTGCCTCCAACGACCTGTCGCGGCGCACCGAGCAGCAGGCCGCGTCCCTGCAGGAAGCGGCCACGACGCTCGAACAGATCACCGCAACGGTCCAGAAATCGTCGGAAGGCGCCGAGAGCTCCATGAAGCTGGTCAACACGGCGCGCGAAGATGCGGAAGCAAGCGGCGGCATCGTCACCAAGGCCCTTGAGGCGATGGCCGACATCGAGAAATCGGCGACCGAAATCAGCCAGATCATCTCGGTAATCGACGAGATCGCGTTCCAGACCAATCTGCTGGCGCTCAATGCGGGGGTCGAAGCGGCGCGCGCCGGTGATGCCGGCAGGGGCTTCGCGGTGGTCGCGCAGGAAGTGCGCGAGCTGGCCCAGCGTTCCGCCGCGGCGGCCAAGGAAATCAAGCAGCTGATCTCCAAATCATCCGGCCAGGTCGCGACCGGCTCGGAACTGGTCAACAAGACCGGCGACACGCTGCATCGCATTGCCGGGCAGGTCGTGGAGATTTCCGGCGCCGTGGAGGTGATCGCCAATGGCGCGATCGAGCAGTCCGTCGCGCTCAAGCAGCTGAATGTTTCCGTCGGCGAAATGGATGAAGTGACCCAGCAGAACGCGGCGATGGCCGAACAGGCCAGCGCGGCGAGTCATTCGCTGACCGAGGAAATCGAGAATCTTGCGCAATTGATCTCGGTATTTCGGGTTTCGGAACAAATTGCCCCGCGCGAGCCTTATCGCGCGCACCGGGAATCGAGGCACGTACGGTCCGCCGACCGTTCGCCGCAGCGGGCGCCGGCCGCCTATCGCGGACGCACCGTCGGCAACGCCGCTCTCAAGGACGAATGGGGAGAGTTCTAGATCATGGCACGCAAATCAGCTGCAAATCCGATGGCCAGTTGCATCGCAGAAGGCGAAGCCGGCTACGTGATGACACTGCCGGCGAGCATGCAGGGCGAAACGGCCACGCAGATCGCGGACGCGATCCTGTCCGCCCGCACCAACGCGCTTATTGTCGATGCAACCGCCGTCGAACGCATCGACACGCCCTGCATCCAGGTCCTGATGTCCGCCGCCCGCCTTTGGCGCGAGGACGGCATGCCGCTGACCTGGAGCGGGCGATCGACAATTTTCGAGGAAAATCTGGATACGCTCGGCCTTTCGGCCGCTGATTTGGAAGTAGGGGACGCCAATCATGCTTAAGAAGATTTTGACAGTAGATGACTCCCGGACGATGCGGGAAATGCTTCGCCACACGCTCTCGGGCGCCGGTTTCGATGTCGTAACGGCAGAGGATGGTGCCGACGGGATCGAGAAACTTCGCGAATCCCAGCCCGATGTCGTCATCACCGACATCAACATGCCGGTCATGGACGGTTTCGAGTTCATCGAAAACGTCCGCAGTTCCGAACAGTACAACCGCGTGCCGATCCTCGTCCTGACCACAGAGAGCGCGCCTGAGAAGAAACAGCGCGCCCAGAGCGCCGGCGCAACCGGCTGGATCGTCAAGCCCTTCGATCCCGAGAAGCTGACCCGGGCCGTCAACCGCGTGATGCCGTAGGACGGAACCCATGAGCCTGGACGACATCAAGGAAACATTCTTCGCCGAATGCGCCGACCAGATGGCGGAGCTTGAGACGGGATTGCACGAGATCCAGTCGTCGGGCCCCGACATGGACACCGTCAACGCCGTCTTTCGCGCGGTTCATTCGATCAAGGGCGGTGCCGGCGCATTCGGCTACAACGCGTTGGTCTCCTTCGCGCATGTGTTCGAAAACGCGCTGGACGTGATCCGCAACGATCTTTCCCAGGTCAACGAGACCCGGATGGATTTGCTGCTGCGCTCGGTCGACGTCTTGTCCGACGTCATCGAGGCGGAGCGTACCGGCGCTGAGCCGCAGGACAATTCGGCTCTGGCCGGCGAACTGGAGACCTCTTTCGGTCTCGGTGATGCCGAAGAAGCGGCTGCGGAAGAAGATGCGCTGGCGGATTTCGCGCCGGTCATGATCGACCTCGGCGATCTGGGGGTCAGCGACGCACCGTCCGGTCACAGCTTCCGCATCTCGTTCATGCCGCATGCGAGCCTCTATCTGAAGGGGCACGATCCGCTGCGTCTCTTCCGCGAACTGGCGGAAATGGGAACGCTGAGCGTAACCTGCGACAGCGCCGAACTGCCGAAGCTCAGCGAACTGACACCCGACGAGACCTATCTCAAATGGCAGGTCGACATCGAGACGGACCGTTCGCGCGAGGATATCGAGGCGGTGTTCGACTGGGTGGACGGCGAATGCGCCCTTTCCATCGAGGAGACAGGCGCACCTGCCATGGATGATGGCGTAGATCTCGATGCGTTCCTGCAAACGCTCGATGAAACCGAGACGAGTGCCGATATCGATGATTTCGGACAGGATCCCGAGCCGGAAGCCGAAGAGCCGAAAAATCCCGTCGCCGACCTGATCGGGTCGCTTGAGGCAGCCGATATCGGTGCGCCTGCTACCGTCGCCACTGGTGCGGACGAACCGCAGGCGCAGACTGTGGATCCCGCCATCGTGGAAGCCGTCGCAGCCGCGGGGCAGCGCGCCGAGAAGAAGGAAGTCAAGAAGGCCAGCCAGACGATCCGGGTCGAATCCGAGAAGGTCGACCGTCTGATCAACCTGATGGGCGAACTGGTGATCAACCAGGCCATGCTGGCCGAACGCATCGGTCAGGCCGGCTTCGGCAATGCGTCTCCCGCCGCGCTCGCTTTGGTCGAGTTGCAGAATCTTACGCGCGAGATCCAGAGCGGCGTCATGGCCATCCGCGCGCAACCGGTCAAACCGGTCTTCATGCGCATGTCGCGCATCATCCGCGAGGTCTGCGCCGCCACTGGCAAGAAGGCCATGCTGGAACTCGAAGGCGAGCACACCGAGGTCGATACGACGGTCATCGAGGGCCTGATCGACCCGCTGACGCACATGATCCGCAATGCCGTCGATCACGGCATCGAGGATCCGGAAACCCGCGAGGCCAAAGGAAAACCGGTCCAGGGCACCGTCAGGCTTTCCGCCTATCACAGTTCCGGCCGTATCGTCATCGAAATCAGGGATGACGGCGCCGGCATCAATCGCGAACGCGTGCTCGACAAGGCGATGGAGAAGGGAATCGTCGCCCGCGACGCGAAGCTCTCCGACGACGATATCGACAACCTGATCTTCGCGCCGGGCTTTTCGACGGCCGAAGCGATCACCGACGTTTCGGGCCGCGGTGTCGGCATGGATGTCGTGCGCCAGTCGATCCAGTCGCTGGGCGGCCGCGTCAACATCTCGTCCGATCCGGGCAACGGATCGCTCTTCTCGATGAGCCTGCCTCTGACGCTCGCCGTCCTCGACGGCATGATCGTCAAGGAGGCGGACCAGACGCTCGTGCTTCCCGTTTCGGCGGTGCTCGAAACGGCGACGCTGAAGCCGGGCGATGTCTACACGGTCGGCAGGAACAGCCGTGTCGTGAAGATGCGCAATCAACTGATCCCGATCATCGACGTCGGGTCCCAGCTCGGCTTCGCCGAACCGCGCAGCGACTATACCAGGGGCACGATCATGGTGGTCGAGGGCGGCAAGAACGGCATGGGCGCTTTCGTCGTCGATTCGATCGAGGGCCAGCAGCAGGTCGTCATCAAGAGCCTCGAATCCAACTACAAGCGCGTGCCCAGTATCGCCGCTGCCACCATTCTCGGCAACGGTCAGATCGCGCTGATCCTGGACTGCGATCATATCGTTTCGCACCAGGCCGAGGATCCTGGCGCACCCATCATTCAATCCATGGCAGGGTGAACACTATGCAAGACGAACATGAACAGACGACGGTCGGCGGCGAGGAGTTCATTGCATTCCGCGTCGGCGACCAGGAGTTCTGCGTCGAGATCACATCGACCCGTGAAATCCGCGGCTGGAGCCAGGCGACACGGCTTCCCCATTCGCCGGAATACATCGTTGGCGTGATCAATTTGCGCGGCACGATCCTGCCGATCATGGACCTGTCCGCCCGGCTCGGCATGGGATCCAGCACGCCCAGCGAGCGCCACGTCATCATCGTCGTTCAGGTCGGCGAAAAGACAGTCGGCCTGCTGGTCGATTCCGTATCCGACATCCTCGATGTCGGACCGGATCACCTGCGCCCGGTGCCGGAGGTCAGCCCGTCCATGGCAAGCGAGATGTTCCGAAGGGTCATCGTGATGGACAAGCGCATCATCTGCGAAATCTGCCTCGATGCGATTACGCCCGACATGGAGTTGCAAGCTGCATGATGCCGGCGGTCAATGAGGCGGTAGCGAGCCCCGATCCGAGCCGCGAATATGTCCTGACGGACAAGCAGTTCGCTGCGATATCGAGGCTCGTGCGCGACGAATCCGGCATCAACCTGTCCGATGCCAAGCGCGACCTCGTCTATTCGCGCTTGGTCAAGCGCCTGCGCCGGCTGCATATGCCCGACTTCGGCTCCTATCTCGACCATGTCGGATCGCCGACCGGCGATGGCGAGCGGCGTGAGCTAATCTCCGCAATCACGACCAACGTGACGAATTTCTTCCGCGAGCCGCATCATTTCGAGCATCTGCAACGCGACGTCATGCCCGACCTCGCCAATCGCCTGACCCACGGTGAATCGGTGCGTCTGTGGTCCGCCGGTTGCTCCGACGGTCGCGAACCCTACACGATCGCGGCCACTGTCCTGCAGGCTTTTCCCGACGCGGCCAGGCACAATTTGAAGATCCTTGCGAGCGACATCGACCATAATTCCCTGGAAAAGGCGAAACAGGGTCGCTACAGCGCCGAGATGGTCTCGCGCATGCCGCCGGCCGTTCGCGACCGCTATTTCCGGCGTGCCGGCGACGAGGCCGAAGCAGGTCCGCAACTGCGCGAACTGATCGCATTCCGTTATCTGAACCTGCTCGCCGACTGGCCGTTCAAGCAGAAATTCGACGTGATCTTCTGCCGCAACGTGCTGATCTATTTCGAACAGGATTTGCAGGCCCGTATCTTCACGCGTTTCTGCTCCGTGCTGAAGCCGGGCGGCTATCTCTATATCGGCCATTCCGAACGTGTCAGCGGCCCGGTGTCGAAGGATCTCCGGCAGATCGGGATCACCAGCTACATCCATGAGCCGTCAGGGGGAGTTCGATGACCGTACGCACGATCGTCGTTGACGATTCGCCGTCCATGCAGAAGCTGATCGCGGCGGTGCTCGAAACCGATCCCGATATCAGTGTTGTCGGAACGGCCGCCAATCCCGAAGAGGCGCGCCAGATGATCAAGGCGCTCAATCCCGACGTGATCACGCTGGATATCGAGATGCCGGGCATGAACGGCCTCGATTTCCTCGAGCGTCTGATGCGGTTGCGCCCGATGCCGGTCGTGATGATCTCGAGCTGGACACGCAAGGGGGCCGACGCCACGGTCGCCGCGCTCGAATTCGGCGCCTTTTCCTGTCTCCCCAAGCCTCGCATGGATGACGAGGCGGCGCTCAAGGAGATGTGCGACAACGTCAAGGCTGCCGCCGCCGCCAAAGCGATCATCAAGGCGCGCAAGGCGGTTGGGGCGCCTGCCGCGCAGGTGCCGGTTTCGAATCCGGGGGGCGGCGCATCACGCTCCGGTCCCGATGTCGTTGCCATCGGCGCATCGACGGGCGGTGTGGAAGCGCTGACCGAGGTCCTGACCGGCTTTCCGGCGGATTGCCCGCCGACCCTGGTGACCCAGCACATGCCCGAACATTTCACGCGCAGCTTCGCAGAGCGGTTGAACCGGTTGTGCAGCCCGAATGTCTTCGAGGCCGTGGACGGGATGCCGCTCCGCGCGGGCCATGTCTACATCGCACCCGGCGCGGTCGGCCATCTGACCGTCGCGGGCCGCATGGAGCGGGTATGCCGCATCGTCGCCGGCGAACTGCGGTCCGGCCATCGTCCCTCGGTTGACGTGATGTTCGAATCGGTCGCCGCCGCCTATGGCGGAAAATGCGGCGCCGCGCTGTTGACCGGCATGGGCAGCGACGGCGCGGAAGGTCTTCTGGCGCTCAGGAATGCCGGCGCTCATACCGTCGCCCAGGATCGGGCGACCAGTCTTGTTTACGGAATGCCGGCTGCCGCGGCCAAAATCGGCGCCGCCATTCAGATCCTGCCCTTGAAAGAAATCGCGAATGCCCTGTTCGGCGCTCGTATGGAGGTAAAACAAAATGTCTGTGCTTGACGTCTTGAGGATCATGGTCGTCGACGATCATATTTCCAGTCGCATGGTAACGGTCGAAGCTCTCCAGCAAATGGGCGTGAAACACATAAGTGTCGCCAAGGACGGGCGGGAGGCGTTCCAGAAGCTGAACGCCGAACCGGTGCATCTGGCGATCTCCGATCTGTACATGCCGGATATCGACGGGTTCCAGTTGCTGCGGGCGATCCGGGCGCATCCCAAGCTGGCCAAGACGGGGTTCATCATCCTGACCGGCCGCAAGGACGGCGCGGTCGTGCAGAACGCGGTCAAGCTGGGCGTCAACAACGTCATCGCGAAGCCGTTCACGCCCGATGTCCTCAAGAAGTCGATCGAATCGGTGGTGGGACGCCTCCATTGATTACCGGTACGACCCAGAAGATCCCGATCGTCCAGGGCGATTTCGCCGTTTCGGACGCTGAAGGTGTGGTGATCTCGACGGTGCTCGGCTCCTGTGTGGCCGCCTGCATCTTCGATCCGGTCGCGCGGGTAGGAGGGATGAACCATTTCCTCCTGCCTGGAAATCCCGATCGCGACGGGTCCGATCAGTCGCGCCGATACGGCGTGTTCCTGATGGAGAAACTGCTCAATGGCCTGTTCGAGCGCGGTGCCTTGCGCAGCCGCCTGCAGGTCAAGCTTTTCGGCGGAGCCCGCGTGCTCGATGCACGCAGCGATGCCGGCGCGAAGAATGCGGAATTCGCGACCAATTTCGTCACGAATGAGGGCCTGACGCTGGTTTCGACCAGCCTCGGCGGCTTGCAGGGACGGCGCGTCGAATTCGCCCCTGTTTCCGGCAAGGCGCGCCAGAAATTCATAGGCATGGCGGTTCCCGAGCCGGAACCCAAGAAAATCAAACGGGAGCTGGAGAGCGTCGGCGATGTCGATTTCTTTTGATGAATTTGACCGGGACGAAAGCCCGGTCCGAAAGCTCCGGGAGCAGGCCGAAATTCACCAGTCCGAACTGGTGGGTCTGCTCGTTCAGGAGCTTGCCCTGATCGCGGGTGAGATCGAGGACCTGCCGATTGGTGGCGAGGATTTGACCCCGCAACAGATTGTCGCAATGCAAAAGATCGATTTCTGCCGTCAGCGCCTGATGGAAGTCACCAAGATCATGCAAAACGCCTTCGGTGGGGCGTCGCCATCGACATTGCACGATCTCGAGGAAATTCTCGTGGATGTCGGGTTAGAGCACACGCTGGACGCGTTTCTGCGCACCGGTTGATCCGCAAGATTTTGCAGTCGGATACTCGTTAAGTAAGCGCAGACTTACAGAAACTACGAGCCAAAAACCGTTACGCATCCCTTTCCGGCTCGCTTCGAGGTGTAGAGCGCTTTGTCGGCATTCGCGATGAATCGTCCCGTATCGTCAATTCCATGTTCGATCAGCGCCACGCCGGCGCTGGCGCCGATGCGCAATTCCAGCCCGGCCACGTCATAGGGCTGGCGCAGCGCGGTGACGATGTGTTCCGCCCGGGCAGCCGGGCTTTCCAGATCCGCTCGGGGGCACAGAATGGCGAACTCGTCGCCACCGAGCCTCGCGACCAGGCAATCCGCGCCTGCGGCGTCTCGCAGTCTTCCGGCAACCGCCTGCAGCAATTCGTCTCCCACCATGTGGCCATGGCTGTCATTCACCGCCTTGAACTCGTCGAGGTCGATCAGGATCAGCGCCGACGGGTGGCCGTTGTCAGCCTCCCCGCCGGCCGCATCGAGGCGGCTTTGCAGCAGGCGTCGGTTGGCGAGATCGGTAAGCTGGTCGTGAAACGCCATGTGCTCGACTTCGCGCTGCAGCGTCCACAATTCGGTGATGTCGTCATGCGTACTCAGCCATCCCCCACCCTCCAGCGGATGGCAATTGACCGAGATGATGCGCCCGTCGCGAAGCCGGAAGATCTGCGGCGAGGGCGTTTCCCCACGCGTCATCGCGATATAGCGCGCGGCGCTGTCGGCCTGCTCCTCGGCGGGGTAGGCATCGTTATCGGTACGACGTTGCACGATCGTATCGAGTGGGGTTCCGGCGACGGCCATTTCCTCGCGCAGCCCGTAGATGTTCATGTAGCGCCGGTTTGCGACAAGCAGGAGGCGGTGGCTGTCATAGAGCGCGATGCCTTGCGACATACAGGCGAGAATGACCTCGATATGCGCTTGCTGACGGCCCAGCCGCGACACCAGGCGCTTGAGCCGCGTCACGTCGTCTTCCTGTGCTGTCACCGGTTTCGTCTGCATGTTCGCCCCATGTATTTCGCGGATTATCCCGATGAACGGATAATTCACGGTTAATGGGCGAAAGCTCACTGCGAGAAATCCCGGTCAAGATTCACGCAACAATTTGCAGGTATACTTTTGGGGGTAAGGCCCCGACATGCGCGGGCGGATGCGAACCGGCCCACGGATGGGTCGATTTCGGGAGGAACCGATGGCAAATCACTATCAGACCGGCGTCCGCGTGGTCCTGAACGACGATGACAGGCTCGCGGCTGACGGGCCACAGCGGGGCGAAGACGCACAGTCTCCCGACATTGCCGACACGGACAAGCTTGCGCGCGCCGTGTCGCTGGTCGGCGCGCGGCTCGGAAACCTGTCGGTCAATATCGCGGACACGTCCGGAACGGTCGGCGATGTCGCAGCTGATATCGCCAAGGAGGCACAGGCCTTTCATGACCTGACCGGGTCGCTGCACGAGATCGCCTCGACAAGCGGGCAGGCCGCGAGCGTCGCTCGTGAAGCCGCCAATTCCGCCAATTCGGTACGCGACGGACTGACCGACACGACGGGCTCGATCGAAAAAGCGCTGGAAGGCGCCATACGCGACATCAAGGACATGGCGGAGTCCTCGAACGAGGTCTTCGGCGAATTCGATGCCGTCGTCGATCAGCTCAGGGAAGTCTACGGTTTCTCCGAATCCATCCAGGGGATTGCCACCGAAACTCAGATGCTGGCGATCAATGCCGGGATCATGGCGGCCCATGCGGGCGATGCCGGGCGCGGCTTTTCTGTCGTCGCCGAATCCGTGCGCCAGCTGGCGAACCAGACCGAGCAGGTCTCGCGCGACATCATAACCCGGTTGCGCGATCTGAGCGCATCCGTTCAGGTGCTGCAGAAGCAGAACCGGTCGAACGCCGAAAAGGCCGCCGCCGCAGTCGACCGGTCGGCCACGATCGATGCCGATCTGCGCAAGTTCCACGTTTTCGGCGAGAACGTCGCCGCGATGACCGCCGACATATCCGGTATTTGCGAACCGGTGGAACGCGCCAACATGATCTGTGGCTCCGTCCTCGAGAAGGTGACCGACCTCGACCGCATGGCGCAGGACAATGCCGCCAAGCTCGCCGACACCACGACGAAGTTCGAGCATCTCGTCTCGTTCTCCGAGGACATGATCCTGCTGGTGGAGGAAAGCGGGATCGAGACGGCGGACACGCCGATCATTCGCGCCTGCATCGCCGAAGCGGCGAAAACGGCCAGGATCTTCGAGGATGCCGTCAATGCGGGCCGGATTTCCATGTCCGCTTTGTTCGACGAGCGCTATCGCCCGATCCCGGGATCGAACCCGCAGCAGGTCCTGACCGATTTCACGCAGTTCACCGACGCCGTGATGCCGCCGATCCAGGAAGCCTTTCTCGGCATCGATCCGCGCGTCGTGTTCTGCGCAGCCATCGACCGGAACGGCTATCTGCCCACGCATAACAGGAAGTATTCCAGCCCGCAGTCGGACGATCCCGTGTGGAACGCGGCGAATTGCCGGAATCGCCGGATATTCAGCGACCGGACAGGGCTGGCGGCGGGCCGCAACACCAAGACATTCCTGCTGCAGACCTACCGCCGCGACATGGGCGGCGGCAAGTTCCAGCTGATGAAAGACCTCTCCTCGCCGATCATGGTCAAGGGGCGGCACTGGGGCGGACTGCGCGTCGGTTTCTCCACCGACTGACCGCCCGTCGCACCCCGAGGCCTCCGCCCGCGGCCCATTCCTGGCGACGCGGGCTATTTCACGTAGGAGCGGAAATTCACCCAGCTTCCGCCGCGCTTCGAGGAATCGACGCAGGCGGTCACGAAAGCGACGCCCGCGACACCCTCGGCAATACCGGGGAAGGTAACCTCGCCGGGAACGGGCTTACCTTCGCGATGC